>VFQP010000114.1_pt1 | contig 227495 bp, 215 predicted proteins | sample 3512351 | NCBI WGS metagenome assembly VFQP01 (sample SAMN10412372, study PRJNA504923) | tailings metagenome | isolation source: Relicate 1 Philex TSF1 revegetated site | place: Philippines: Tuba, Benguet | collected 2017-08-29 | reverse complement strand
AACCGCTGACCTCTTGCATGCCATGCAAGCGCTCTCCCAGCTGAGCTATACCCCCACAGGGTTTGCCGAATCACTTTGCAACATTCATCGCTCAGTGCGTTTCAGCAAGCCTCAGATTATAGGCGATTTTTTCAGGTGTTCTGCAAACGGCGCAGAACAACTTCACGATCCTGCAGTTCCAGTACGGCATCGAGCGACGGCGTCTGGGCCGTGCCCATGACCAGCACCCGCACCGGCATCGCCAGTTGCGGCATCTTCAGGCCGTGTGCCGTCAGCACTTCCTTGATGGCGGCCGCAATGCTGGCCTTGTCCCAATTGCACGCAGCCAGCTTTTCCGCCAGTGTGGTCAGCACCGGACGCACGGCATCGGTCACGTGCTGCGTGCGCTCATCGGCGTTGGGCGTGATGTCGGCGTAGAAGGCTTTGGCCCACTGCGCCAGCGCCACGGTGGTGTCGCAGCGGTCCTTGAACAGACCGCAGATGCGCGGCAGCCGCGCATCTGCCTCGATGCCCTGCTGCCGCAAGTGCGCGGCCACCAGCGGCGCGAGTGCGTCGTCTGACATGGCCTTGAGGTGTTGCGCATTGACCCACTTGAGCTTGGCCTCGTCGAACTGCGCGGCGCTGCGGCCCAGGTGGTCGAGGTTGAACCACTCGAGGAACTGCGCGCGGCTGAAGATCTCGTCGTCGCCGTGGCTCCAGCCCAGGCGCGCGAGGTAGTTCACCATCGCATCGGGCAGGTAGCCCTCGTCGCGGTACTGCGTGACGGGCTTGGCGCCGTTGCGCTTGCTCATCTTCTCGCCCTGCTCGTTGAGCACGGTGGGCAGGTGCGCGTACACCGGCGGCTCCTTGCCGAGCGCGCGGAAGATGTTGATCTGGCGCGGCGTGTTGTTCACGTGGTCATCGCCACGGATCACGTGCGTGATGGTCATGTCGATGTCGTCCACCACCACGCAGAAGTTGTAGGTGGGCGTGCCATCGGGCCGTGCGATCACCAGATCGTCCAGCTCATCGTTGGCGATCTCGATGCGGCCCTTGACCTTGTCGTCCCAGGCGACCACACCACCCTGCGGATTCTTGAAACGCAGCACGGGCTTCACGCCTTCGGGCACGGGCGGCAACGTCTTGCCGGGTTCGGGCCGCCAGGTGCCGTCGTAGCGCGGTTTCTCTTTCGCAGCCATCTGCTTCTCGCGCAGCGCATCGAGCTCGGCCACGCTCATGTAGCAGGGGTACACCAGGCCGCCGGCCACCATGTCAGCGAGCACGGCCTTGTAACGGTCCATGCGCTGCATTTGATAGAACGGGCCTTCGTCGTGGTTCAGGCCGAGCCACTGCATGCCTTCGAGGATCACGTCCACGGCGGCCTGCGAAGACCGCTCGAGGTCGGTGTCTTCGATGCGCAGGATGAAGGCGCCGCCAGTGGAACGCGCGAACGCCCACGGATAGAGGGCCGAACGGATGTTGCCGAGATGGATGAAGCCGGTGGGCGACGGCGCGAAGCGGGTGCGGATGGGTGCGGACATGTCAGAAGGAAGTGAGGCCACGGTCAAGGTCGGCCTGGATATCGCCCAGGTGCTCCAGCCCGACCGCCACGCGAATCAGGCCCTGCACCACGCCGGCGGTCTGGCGCTGCGCCTCGGTCAGGCGGCCGTGCGAGGTGCTGGCAGGGTGCGCGATCAGGGTCTTGGTGTCGCCCAGGTTGGTCGAGAGCGACATCACCTTCAGCGAATCGAGCACATGGAAGGCACGGGTACGCGCCTGCTCGGGATCGGCGGCCTTCACGGCAAAGGACAGCACCGCGCCGCCACAGTCCGATTGCTGCGCCATCGCCAGCGCATGCTGCGGGTGGCTCGGCAGGCCGGGGTAGTAGACGCGCTCCACCGAGGGATGCGCCTCCAGCCACCGGGCCAGCGCGAGCGCGCTGGCCGACTGGGCCCGCATGCGGATGTCCAGCGTTTCCAGGCCCTTGAGCACCACCCAGGCGTTGAAAGGCGCGAGCGTCATGCCCGCGCTCTTGAGCACGGGCAGGAAGGTCTTGGTCACGAGTTCCTTGCTGGCACACAGGGCGCCCGCCATGACGCGGCCCTGGCCATCGAGGTACTTGGTGCCCGAGTGCATGACGATGTCGGCGCCCAGCGCGATCGGGCGCTGCAGCGCCGGCGTGGCAAAGCAGTTGTCCACGCACAGCAGCGCGCCTGCCGCGTGCGCGATGTCCGCGATGGCGCGGATGTCACAGACCTCGGTCAGCGGATTGGTGGGCGTTTCCGCGAACAGCAGCCGGGTGTTCGGCTTCACGGCCGCCTTCCAGGCCGCCACATCGGTCTGTGACACGAAAGAGGATTCGACGCCGAACTTGGCGAGATCAGAGCCGATCAGCTTGATCGTGGAGCCGAACATGGAGTGCGAGCAGATCACGTGGTCGCCGGCCTTCAGCAGGCCCATGCACATCATGAGGATGGCCGACATGCCCGACGCCGTGGAAATGCAGGCCTCTGCGCCTTCAAGCGCGGCGAGGCGCTGTTCGAAGCTGGCCACCGTGGGGTTGCCGTAACGGCCATAGGTGAAGCCGTCCTCATCGCCGGCGAAGCGGCGCGCGGAGGCTTCGGCGCTGGGCTGCACGTAGCCGCTGGTGAGGTACAGGGCCTCGGAGTTCTCGCCGTAGTGGCTGCGCTCGACGGCTTCGCGCACGGCCAGCGTGTCGCGATGGAGCTCGGGTTTCTCGTTGTTGTGGTCGTTCATGGGAAAAAGCGGTATCAGGCCACTTGGGCGTTCGGCAAGGCCAGGCGCGAGGTGTCCTCTTCGCCCTCTTCGCTCTGGTCGCGGCCGGCGTTGAGGCGGGCGATGTCGGCTGGCGTGATGTCGCCGGTGACATAGACGCCATCGAAGCACGAGGCGTCGAAGCCGGAGAGCTGCGGGTTGAGCGAGCCGATGGCTTGCTTCATCGCGTCCACGTCCTGGTAGATGAGCGCATCGCAGCCGATGATCTCGCGCACCTCTTCGACCGTGCGGCCATGGGCGACGAGTTCGCCGGGCGTGGGCATGTCGATGCCGTACACGTTGGGGAAGCGCACGGGCGGCGCGGCGCTGGCGAGGTAGACCTTGCGCGCACCGGCGTCGCGCGCCATCTGCACGATCTCACGGCTGGTCGTGCCACGCACGATGGAGTCGTCCACCAGCAGCACGTTGCGGCCCTTGAATTCGCTGCCGATCACATTGAGCTTCTGGCGCACGGACTTCTTGCGCACGCCCTGCCCCGGCATGATGAAGGTGCGGCCCACGTAGCGGTTCTTCACGAAGCCTTCGCGGTACGGCAGGCCCAGCAGCTGGGCCAGCTCCATGGCGCTGGGGCGCGAGGATTCGGGGATGGGGATCACCACGTCGATCTCGTTCGGCGGCACGGTGGAGATCACGCGCTTGGCCAGCGTCACGCCCAGGTTCAGGCGCGCCTGATAGACCGAGATGCCGTCCATCACCGAGTCGGGCCGGGCAAGGTAAACGAATTCGAAGATGCAGGGGTTGTGGCTGACCTGCTGCGCGCACTGTTCGAACTGCATGTTGCCGTCGAGATCGACGAACACCGCTTCGCCGGGCTGGAGGTCGCGGTCGAATTCGAAGCCGGTGCCTTCCAGCGCCACGGACTCGCTGGCGACCATCACGCCGCCGTCCTTGTTGTGGCCCAGGCACAGCGGCCGGATGCCGTGCGGATCGCGGAACGCCAGCAGACCATGGCCGGCGATGAGCGCCACCACGGCGTAGGAGCCTTTCACGCGCTGGTGCACACCGCGCACGGCGGCGAACACGTCGGCCGGCTTGAGGGTGATGCCGCGCGTGACCTTTTCCAGCTCGTGCGCCAGCACGTTGAGCAGCACCTCGGAGTCGCTCTCGGTGTTGACGTGGCGGTGGTCGGTCTGGAACAGCTCCTGTGCCAGCGCCTTGGCGTTGGTCAGGTTGCCGTTGTGCACCAGCACCAGGCCGAAGGGTGCATTCACGTAGAAAGGCTGCGCCTCTTCCTCACTGAAGGCGTTGCCCGCCGTGGGATAGCGCACCTGGCCCAGACCGCACAGGCCGGGCAGCGCGCGCATGTTGCGGGTGCGGAAGATGTCGCGCACCATGCCCTTGGCCTTGTGCATGAAGAACTTGCGGCCCTGCTGCGTCACGATGCCGGCGGCATCCTGTCCACGGTGTTGCAACAGCAACAGCGCGTCGTAAATGAGCTGATTGACGGGCGCCTTGCTCACCACGCCGGTGATTCCACACATGATCGGATCCTCAGGAAAAACTAACGGATATATCGGGCCACAACTTCGGGCAACAAGGGCTTGATCTCATGCAGGGCGGCCGACAGCACGGACGCGGTGGCCGAATCGCGCCACCACGCGGCGCCCTGCATCTGCGTCATGTTCACCACGAACGCCACCGCCAGCAGGATCACCAGGCCGCGCAGCAGGCCAAACGCCCCGCCAAGCACGCGGTCCACCGGCCTCAATCCCACCGAGGCCACCAGTTTCTGCACCAGCCAGGCCCCCAGGCCGGCTGCAAACGCCACCACCACGAACACCAGCACGAAACCGGCCGCCAGCCGCAACGGCGGCGAAAGGCCGTCGATCGGCAGCCAGGCCCCGGCCTGGTCGGCGAATGCCTGGGCCAGCACAAACGCCGCCACCCAGCCGACCACCGACAACACTTCATACACCAGCCCGCGCCACAGGCCCAGCACGACCGAGAGCAGCAACGCCGTGAGCAGCACCCAATCGGTCAGGACCATCAGCGCTCCAGCCCGACGGGGGTCACAGTGTCAGCACGGCGGCGCTCAGGCCGAGGGCTTTCACACGGGCGGCGGCCTTCTCGGCGTCCGCACGGTTCTCGAACGGTCCGACGCGCACGCGAATGCGCTTGCCATCGGCCGTCTGGGCCACATGCGTGTAGGTCTTGAGTCCGGCGCCTTCGAGTTTCTGGCGCACCGCGCGGGCACCGGCCTCTTCCGCGAAGGCACCGACCTGCACCACCAGGCGCTCGGACGTTGCGGTGGCGGTGGTGGCGGGTTTGGCCGCGCTTGCGGGTGCCGGCTTGTTCTCGAGCAGGGCACGGGCGCGGTCGGATTCCGCCGGTGCGGCGGGCTTGGGCGGTTGCGGTGCCGGTGCGGGAGCCGCTGGCGCGGGCGCAGCGGCCACGGGTGCTCGCGCGGGGGCAGGCGCAGGCGCTGGCACGGGAGCCGGAGCAGGTGCGGGAGCCGGCCTGGGCGTGGCCTCGACCACCTCTTCGCGCTCCCCCAGGCCTTCCCGCACGGTGGCCACCGGTGGGCTCGCGCTGGCGGTGGCCGCGGGCTTCCTGGCCGGCTTGGCGGGCGTGGGGATGTTCTTGGCGGGGATCTCGATCGGGATATCGACAGAGATCGGACGCGGCTGGGTGTCGAACAACAGCGGGAACCCCACCACGCCGGCCAGCACGAGCACGCTGGCACCGATCAGGCGGTGGCGCGCACGGCGGCGCACGGCCTCGATGCTCTGTGGCGGGGGGGTCGAGGCGTTGCCCTGGGAACCGGAACGGGATTTGAACATCGGGGTGGGACCGTGGCGATGAGGGGCTAGGCAGACAGGTGTTTCGCCGACATTCGGGGCACGCCGTCCTGCAGCACGCCACCCACGGTGTAGAACGATCCGAAGACCACGATTCTATCAGCGGGGTCTGCCGTCGATACGCTGGCCCGCAGGGCGTCCATGGGCGTGTCGTGGCGTCCCGCCACGCGGCCCCGGCAGGTGGGATGGGCCTCCAGCTGGTCGGCCAGGGCGGCGGCCGTGCTGGCGCGCGGCAGCGGCAGGCTGGTCAGGTGCCAGCGGTCGATCAACGGCGCGATGCGGTCCAGCATGGCCACCAGGTCCTTGTCGGCCATGGCACCGAACACGGCGTGCGTGGTGGGGTAGAAGCCCATGGCGTCCAGGTTGGCGGCCAGCGCGGCCACCGAATGCGGGTTGTGCGCCACGTCCAGCACCAGGGTGGGTGTGCCCGGCACGATCTGGAAACGCCCGGGCAGCTCCACCAGCGCCAGGCCGGTGCGCACCGCCTGCGCCGTCACAGGCAGCCGGCCGCGCAGGGCCTCCACCGCCGCCAGCACGCCCGAGGCATTCACCAGCTGGTTGGCGCCGCGCAGCGCCGGGTAAGCCAGGCCGGCATAGCGCCGACCGCCGTGCGACGGGTGCATGGCCCAGCCCCATTGCTGCTGATCGCCCGCGAAATGGAAGTCCTTGCCCAGCCGCCAGAGTTCGGCGCCGATCTCCAGCGCGCGGTCCAGCACGCTTTGCGGCGGCACCGGGTCGCTCACCACCACCGGGCGGCCGGTGCGCATGATCCCGGCCTTCTCGAAACCGATGGCCTCACGGTCGTTGCCAAGCAACGCCATGTGGTCCAGCGCAATGCTGGTGATGACCGCGCAGTCGGTGTCGATGATGTTCACCGCGTCCAGCCGGCCGCCCAGGCCCACTTCCAGGATCGCCACGTCCAGCCCGCTGCGCGAGAGCGTGCGCAGGATGGCCAGCGTGGTGAATTCGAAATAGCTCAGGCTGATCTCACCACCCTCGTCGCCGGCCTGGCCCTTGCGCGCCACTTCCACCTCGGCAAATGCCGGCAGCAGCTCGCCCTGGGCGACGGGCTCGCCGGCGATGCGGCAGCGCTCCTCGAAATGCACCAGGTGCGGCGAGGTGTAGACCCCCGTGCGGTAACCCGACTGGGTGTAGACCGCCTCCAGCATGGCGCAGGTGGAGCCCTTGCCGTTGGTGCCGGCCACGGTGATCACCGGGCAGTCCAGCGTCAGGCCCATGCGCTGCGCCACGCGCTGCACGCGGTCCAGCCCCATGTCGATGGTCACGGGGTGCAGGCGTTCGGCGTGGTCGAGCCAGTCGGCCAGGGTGGTGGGATGGGCGGGCACGGGAATGTCGAGCATGGGCGGGATTGTCCCATCGGCGACCGCGCCCCGGGGCCCGAGGGACATGGCGGACAATGCGCGCCATGATCACCGTCTTTGGCATTCCCAACTGCGACACCGTGAAGAAGGCCCGCACCTGGCTGACGGAACACGGCGTCGAACACAGCTTTCACGATTTCAAGAAACAGGGCGTGCCGCCCGACCACCTGGACCGCTGGCTGAAGGCTGCAGGCTGGGACACGGTGATCAACCGCAAGGGCACGACCTGGCGCCAGCTCGACGAGGCCACCCGCACAGGCGTGTCCGACGCGGCCAGTGCCCGGGCCGTGGCGCTTGAGAACCCGAGCGTGATCAAGCGCCCGGTCGTCGAATGGGCCGACGGCGCCATCACCGTGGGTTTCAACGCCACCGACTGGCAGCAACGCGCCTGATCCGGCCCGCCCCGGGGCAAGCCGCGGCCTAAAATCGCGGTTTCGCCTTCCGTTCGTCCCTGCTTCACCTCCTCAACACCATGAGCACCACCCAATTCGACGGCGTGACCGTCAACACCCAGGCCAACGTGTATTTCGACGGCAAGTGCGTCAGCCACGGCATCACCCTGGCCGACGGCACGAAGAAGTCGGTCGGCGTGGTGCTGCCCGCCACGCTCACCTTCAACACCGGCGCGCCCGAAATCATGGAATGCGTGGCCGGTGGCTGCGAATACCTGCTGGCCGGCACCACAGAGTGGAAGAAGTCGGGCCCGGGCGACAAGTTCAACGTGCCGGGCAACAGCAGCTTCCAGATCCGCGTGACCGAGCCCTACCACTACATCTGCCACTTCGGCTGATCCCTTCCGCCGAAAGACCGACATGGCCACCATCCTCCAGAACCTTCCCACCCAACAGAAAGTCGGCATCGCCTTCTCTGGCGGCCTGGACACCTCTGCCGCGCTGCTCTGGATGAAGCAGAAAGGCGCAATTCCCTACGCCTACACCGCCAACCTGGGCCAGCCCGACGAGCCGGACTACGAAGAGATTCCGCGCAAGGCGCTGGCCTACGGCGCCGAGAAGGCCCGCCTGATCGACTGCCGCACGCAGCTGGCGCACGAAGGCATTGCCGCGCTGCAATGCGGCGCGTTCCACATCAGCACCGCCGGCATCACCTACTTCAACACCACGCCGCTGGGCCGCGCCGTCACCGGCACCATGCTGGTGGCCGCCATGAAGGAAGACGACGTCCACATCTGGGGCGACGGCTCGACCTTCAAGGGCAACGACATCGAGCGCTTCTACCGCTACGGCCTGCTGACCAACCCCAGCCTGAAGATCTACAAGCCCTGGCTGGACCAGAAGTTCATCGACGAGCTGGGTGGCCGCTCCGAGATGAGCGCCTTCATGACGGCCAACGGCTTCGGCTACAAGATGAGCGCCGAGAAGGCCTACAGCACCGACAGCAACATGCTGGGCGCGACGCACGAGGCGAAGGACCTGGAGCACCTCAACAGCGGCATCCGCATCGTCAACCCGATCATGGGCGTGCCGTTCTGGCGCGAGGACTGCGCGGTGAAGGCCGAGGAAGTGACCGTGCGCTTCGAGGAAGGCCAGCCGGTCGCCCTCAATGGCCAGACCTTCGACAACCCGGTGGACCTGTTCCTCAAGGCGAACGAGATCGGTGGCCGCCACGGCCTGGGCATGAGCGACCAGATCGAGAACCGCATCATCGAGGCCAAGAGCCGCGGCATCTACGAGGCCCCGGGCCTGGCGCTGCTGTTCATCGCCTACGAGCGCCTGGTGACCGGCATCCACAACGAGGACACGATCGAGCAGTACCGCATCAACGGCCTGCGCCTGGGTCGCCTGCTGTACCAGGGCCGCTGGTTCGACCCACAGGCGATCATGCTGCGCGAGACAGCACAACGCTGGGTGGCGCGCGCCGTCACCGGTGAGGTGACGATCGAGCTGCGCCGCGGCAACGACTACTCGATCCTGAACACGGACAGCCCGAACCTGACCTACGCGCCGGAGCGCCTGAGCATGGAGAAGGTGGAAGACGCGCCGTTCTCGCCGCTGGACCGCATCGGCCAGCTGACGATGCGCAACCTCGACATCACCGACACGCGCGCCAAGCTGGGCATGTATGCCAAGACCGGGCTCCTGTCGCTGGGTGAGGGTTCGCAGATGTTGAAGCTTGAGGGCGAGGGCAAGTAACGCCCTCCGCTTCTTGACCTCGCGGGATCGGGGCGCCCTGGCGCTCTGCTCCGCGGGTGTCCCCCGACGGCTGGAGCCGTCTCCTCCTTTACCCCGCTGCGCAGAGCGCCAGGTCACCCCGATCCGGGGTGATGCTGGCGCTTCGTTTTTTTGCGTGCCTGGATTCAGGCGTGAAATCGAATCTAGACCACCACCGGCTCAGGCTCCAGCAAGATGCCAAACCGCTCGTACACACTGGTCTGGATGGCCTTGGCGAGCGTCATCACCTCGCCACCCGTGGCCCCACCGCGGTTCACCAGCACCAGCGCCTGTTTCTCGTACACCCCGGCATTGCCCACGCCCCGGCCCTTCCAGCCGCAGGCGTCAATCAACCAGCCTGCCGCCAGCTTGATGCTGCCGTCCGCCATCGGGTAGTGCACCACCTTCGGGTCGCGCGCGATGATGTCCGCGCACTGCTCCACGCTCACCGTCGGATTCTTGAAGAAACTGCCCGCGTTGCCGATCACCGCCGGGTCCGGCAGCTTGGCGCGGCGGATCGCGCAGATCCAGTCGAATACCTGACGCGCGTCCGGGTTCGACACACCCGTTTCGGTCATCTTGCGCTCCAGGTCTGCATAGCCCAGCACCGGTTTCCAGGGCTTGGGCAACCAGAAGCGCACCCGCGTGATCAGCGCACGCCCCGCCAGACCGAAGCCCTTGTCGCCCGCCGGCGTGTGCTTGAACACCGAATCGCGGTAACCGAAACCGCACTGGGCAGCATTCAGGGTGAAAGTCTGGCCGTTGTGCAGGTCGATGGCATCCAGCTCGTGAAAGCGGTCTTGCAGCTCGACCCCGTAAGCGCCGATGTTCTGCACCGGCGAGGCGCCCACGCAACCCGGGATGAGCGCCAGGTTTTCCAGCCCGGGCCAGCCCTGCTCCAGGGTCCAGCGCACGGTCTCGTGCCAGTTCTCGCCACCACCCACTTCGACGAGCCAGCCCCTGGCGGTTTCTTCCACCAGGCGCCGGCCGCGAATCTCCACCTTCAGCACCAGCGGCTTGATGTCGCCCGTGAGCACGAGATTGCTGCCGCCGCCCAGGACAAACGGGGGGGCTTCGCGGGTGAGCGAGGCCCATTCGACCCCCGCCATGAGGGCGCGCACATCGGCTTCATCGCGCACGCGCGCCAGCCGCAGCGCACGCGCCACGATGCCAAAGCTGTTGTATGGCTGGAGCGCCACGTTGTTCTCGACTACCATCCCGGGATTGTCTCACCCACCCCTCAGGATTCATCTGCCATGCCTTCTTTTGACACCGTTCTCGAAGCCGATTTCGTCGAAGTGAAAAACGCGGTGGACCAGGTGACGCGCGAGATCGGCACGCGCTTCGACTTCAAGGGCACCAGCGCCGCCATCGAGCTCAAGGAAAAGGAGAAGGAAATCATCCTGCACGGTGATGCCGACTTCCAGCTGCAGCAGATCGACGATGTGCTGCGCGGCAAGCTCACCAAGCGCGGTGTGGACGCTCGCTTCCTCGATGTCGGCAAGGTGGAAAAAGCCGGTGGCGACAAGGTGAAGCAGGTCGTCAAGGTGCGCAACGGCATCAGCACCGAAGACGGCAAGAAGATCCAGCAGGTCATCAAGGGCAGCAAACTGAAGGTGCAAGGCGCCATTCAAGGTGATGCCGTGCGCGTCACCGGTGGCAAGCGCGACGACCTTCAGGCGGCGATGGCGCTGATCCGCAGCGAACTGAAGGACCTGCCCCTCTCGTTCAACAACTTCAGGGATTGAGTGAACACCCCCCGCGCCGCCTTCGGCGTCACCCCCCAGGGGGGCGGCGCTGGCGGCCCGGCCAAGCTGGTTCCGCGGCGCCTCTGGCAAAAAGCCGCCACGCTCGGCGCGGGCCTTCTCCTGGCGCTGCCCGCCCTGCCCCAGCAGGTGGCGCTCTCCGGTGTGGCCGGGGGCAAGGCGCTGGTGAACATTGATGGTGCGGCCCCGCGCTTCATGTCGCCCGGCCAGGTGCACCAGGGTGTGAAGCTGCTCAGCACGCAGGGCGATTCGGCGGTGTTCGACATCCATGGCCAGCGCCAGGTGCTGCGGGTGGGCGATGCGCCGGTGAGCGTGGGCCGGTCATCGGCGGGCCAGGACAGCGGAGCGCAACGCATCGTGCTCACCGCCGATTCCCAGGACCACTTCATGCCCGCCGGCCAGATCAACGGGCGCAACGTGCAGTTCATGGTGGACACCGGCGCCACCCTGGTCATCCTCAGCGAGTCCGACGCCCGGCGCATCAACCTCGACTACGCCAAAGGCCGCAAGGTCAATGTCAACACGGCCAACGGCAGCGTGGTCGGGCACCAGCTGAAGCTGGATTCGGTGCGCGTGGGGTCCGCGCAGGTGCAGGGTGTGGACGCGGTGGTGCTGCCCCAGACCATGCCTTACGTGCTGCTGGGCAACAGCTTTCTCACGCGCTTCCAGATGCAGCGCACCAACGATCAGCTGACGCTGGATCGCCGGTTCTGATCAGGCGGCCACGGCGGCCGTCACCACGATCTCGATGCGGTACGCAGGGTTGGCCAGGGCGGCCTGCACCGTGGCGCGCGGTGGCGCCGTGCCGGGCACGACCCAGGCGTCCCACACGGCGTTCATGGCCGTGATGTCGCCGATATCGGTCAGGTAGATCTGCGTGCGCAGGATGCGCGACTTGTCGCTGCCCGCTTCCTCCAGGCGCAGGCGCACCTGTTCCAGCACGTCCTCGGTCTGGCCGGTGATGTCGGTGTCGCCGCGCTCGGGCACCATGCCGGCGAGGTAGACCACGCCATTGAACACCGCGGCCTCGCTGTAGCGCGCGGCCATGCCGATGCGGGTGATGTCGCTGGACGATGTGCTCATTTCTTCTTCGCTCCCAGTTTGCTTTCCGTGCCCGCCAGCAGGCGGTTGATGTTTTCAGAGTGCCGCCACACCAGCAGCAGCCCCATGACCGCCAGGCTCAGCACCTGCACGCCCGGCGCCTCCCAGGCCACGCGGTTGCCGAGCAGGAAGTAGGCGGGTGCGAACACCGCCGTGACGATGGACGCCAGCGACGAGTAGCGGAAGAAGATGGCGATGATCAGCCACGTGGCCAGCGCCGCCAGGCCCAGCCAGGGATTGAACGCGAGGATGACGCCGGCCGCCGTGGCCACGCCCTTGCCGCCCTGGAAGCGGAAGAACACCGGGTACAGGTGGCCGAGGAAAGCCGCCAGCCCCACCAGCGCCACCGTGCCATCGCCCAGCCCGTAAGCCGCGCCCCACCATTTCACGGCCATCACCGGCAGCCAGCCCTTGAGCGCGTCGAGCAGCAACGTGATGATGGCCGCCGCCTTGCTGCCCGAGCGCAGCACATTGGTGGCACCGGGGTTCTTGCTGCCGTAGGTGCGCGGGTCGTTCAGGCCCATGAGGCGGCTCACGAGCACGGCAAAGGACAGCGATCCGATGAGGTAGGCGGCCACCGTGGCCAGCAGGGAATAGGTCATGAAGGGATCTCCTCGTTCTCGTGGTCAACCGCGTCTGCGCGCGGCGGCTGGCTATTCTGCCAGTGCACAGTTCACCGGCTTCGCGCCCAGCGGGCCGGCGAGCACGGCGGGGTCGATGCCGACGAGAAAACCGCGCCGGCCGCCATTGATCCAGATCTTTGGCAGCGTCAGCACCGTGGCCTCGACCCACACCGGCATCTCGCGCTTGAGGCCGAACGGCGAGGTGCCGCCCACGAAATAACCGCTGTGGCGGTTCGCCACTTCGGGTTTGCAGGGCTCCACGGACTTGGCGCCGATCTGCCGTGCGAGGTTCTTTGTCGATACCGTGCGGTTGCCATGCATCAGCACCGCCAGCGGCCTGGCGGACTCGTCCTGCATGATCAGCGTCTTCACCACCGCGAATGGCTCGAAGCCCAGCACCTGCGCGCTGTGTTGCGCGCCCCCGTGCTCGACGTACTCGTACGTGTGCTCGGTGAACGCCACGCCATGCGCCTTGAGCCAGGCGGTGGCGGGGGTTTCACTGACGTGCGATTTCTTCGCCACCGTGACCTCACTGTGCGGGGTCGCGGGACTCCCAGCGGATCTTGTCGATCGCGGCCAGCAATTCGGGCGACAGCGTCGTGCCCCAGGCATCCAGGCATTCGTCCAGCTGCGCCAGTGTCGTCACACCGATGATGGTGCTGGCCACGCGCCGGTTGGCGTAGCAGAAGGCCAGCGCCATCTGCGTGGGCGTGAGGCCGTGTTCGCGCGCAAGGGCGTTGTACCGGCGCGCAGTATCCAGCGCCTCGGGGCGGCCCCAGCGCTGCTTGCGCATCGATTCGTAGATCGCCATGCGACCGGCGTCGCCCACCAGGCCGGTCTGGTCGTACTTGCCGCTCAGCAGGCCGAAGCCCAGCGGCGAGTACGCCAGCAGCGACACGCCGAGGCGGTGGCAGGTTTCGTCGAGCCCGTTCTCGTAGCTGCGGTTGATGAGGCAGTACGGGTTCTGCACCGTCGCCACGCGCGGCAGGCCGTGCTGCTCGGCGAGGCGCACGAACTCGTGCACGCCATAAGGCGTTTCGTTGGACAGGCCGAAGGCCTTGATCTTGCCGGCCTTCCACAGCGCCTCCACCGCCTCGAGCTGTTCCAGCACGGAGGGCGCGGGCTTGTCCTTGGCGGGATCGAAATACAGTGCGCCGAAGGCCGGCACGTTGCGCGCGGGCCAGTGGATCTGGTAGAGGTCGATCACGTCCGTCTGCAGTCGGCGCAGGCTCCCTTCGCAGGCTTCGATGATGCCGGCCTTCGACACGTCAGGCCGCATCCACGGCATGCCGCGCGCGGGGCCGGCCACCTTGGTGGCCAGCACCATCTTGTCGCGCGCCCCCTTGCGGCGAGCGAACCAGTTGCCCAGAATGGTTTCGGTGGAGCCGCTGGTCTCGGCCTTGGCGGGCACCGAGTACATCTCGGCCGCATCGAGGAAGTTGATGCCACGTTCCAGAGCGCGGTCCAGGATGCCGTGTGCCGTGGCCTCGTCAACCTGTTCGCCGAAAGTCATTGTGCCCAGGCAGATCGGGGTCACCTGCAGCGCAGCGCTGCCGAGAGATACGTTGTTCATGCAAGTGTTTGTAAATAGGAATGCTGGAAGGTTTCTTGTAAACCCGCAGGGGTATAAGTTTAGGGTGCATTGCACGTTTCAACAGACCCTCAATCATGCAGTGGAGAAAACCATGAAGAACCTGAACATCCAACTCACTCGCGGCCTGACGGTCACCACGCTCGTGGCGGCCATCGCCCTCACCGGCTGCGCCAACATGAGCGAGACGCAGACCGGCACCGCCAAGGGCGCGGGCATCGGCGCGGTCGCCGGTGCGCTTCTGGGCGCGGCCACGGGTGGCTCCAAGGGTGCGGCCACGGGCGCCGTGCTGGGCGCGGGCGCAGGCGCCGTCGGCGGCTACGTCTGGTCCAACAAGATGCAGGAGCAGAAAAAGCAGATGGAGGCCGCCACCGCAGGCACCGGCATCGGCGTGAGCCAGACCAACGACAACCGCCTCAAGCTCGACGTGCCGGCCGACGCAGGCTTTGCCACCGGCCGCTCCACCGTCAGCCCCACGCTGCAGCGCGTGCTGGGCCAGTTCGCCGGCACGCTCAACGCCAACCCGGTGACCGCGGTGGCCATCGTCGGCCACACCGACAGCACCGGCAGCGACGCGGTGAACAACCCGCTGTCGTTCGACCGCGCCAATTCCACCCGCGACTATCTGATTGCACGGGGCGTGTCGTCCACCCGCATTGCCACCGACGGCCAGGGTTCGCGCCAGCCGGTGGCCGACAACGGCACGGCACAGGGCCGCGCCGCCAACCGCCGCGTCGAGATCTACGTGGCCGAGCCCGCACAGACCGCCGCCCGCTGAGCCAGCAAGGCACCAGAAAAAAGCCCGGCAGTGCCGGGCTTTTTCGTTACAGCTTCGCCATCACATGGCGTGCAACCGTGTAGTCCTCCAGCGCGTACATCGACATGTCCTTGCCATAGCCGCTGGCCTTCATGCCCCCGTGCGGCATCTCGTTGGCCAGCATGAAGTGCGTGTTGATCCAGGTGCAGCCGTACTGCAGCTTGCGCGCCACGCGCAGCGCGCGCGAGACATCCTGCGTCCACACCGATGACGCCAGGCCGTAGTCGGAATCGTTGGCCCAGGTCACGGCCTCGTCGGGATCGGTGAAGCGGGTGATGGACACCACCGGGCCGAACACCTCGCGGCGCACGATCTCGTCGTCCTGCCTCGCGCCGGCGATCACCGTGGGCTCATAGAAGAAGCCCGGGCCCGCGCGCATCTTGCCGCCCGCCGTCACCTCCATGTGGCCCACCATCTGCGCGCGCTCCACGAAGCTGGCGACGCGGTCGCGCTGCCGGTCGGTGATCAGGGGGCCGAGTTCCACGCCCGCTTCGTCCTGCGTGCCGAGCTGGATGGTCTTCACCGCCGCGCTCAGGTCGGCCACCAGCCGGTCGTACACCTTGGCGCCTGCGTACAGCCGGCACGCCGCCGTGCAGTCCTGCCCCGCGTTGTAGTAGCCGAAGGTGCGGATGCCCTCCACCACGGCGTCGATGTCCGCGTCGTCGAACACCAGCACCGGCGCCTTGCCACCGAGTTCGAGGTGCGTGCGCTTGAGCGTGCCGGTGGCGGCCTGCAGGATCTTGCGGCCGGTGGACACATCGCCGGTGAGCGAGACCATGCGCACCAGCGGGTGCTCCACCAGCGGCTGGCCCACGCTCGGGCCGCGGCCGCAGATGACGTTGAACACACCCTTGGGCAGGATGTCCGCGATCACGCGCGCGAGCAGCAGCGTGGTCAGTGGCGTCTGCTCGCTGGGCTTGAGCACCACCGTGTTGCCGGCCGCAAGCGCGGGCGCGCATTTCCACGCGGCCATCATCAGCGGGTAGTTCCACGGTGCAATGGAACCGACCACGCCAATCGGGTCGCGCCGGATCATGCTGGTGTGGCCCGGCAGGTATTCGCCGGCCACCGAACCCGTCATGCAGCGCGCGGCACCCGCGAAGAACCGGAAGCAGTCGACGATGGCGGGAATCTCGTCTTCCAGCGCGCGCACGTAGGGCTTGCCGCAGTTGAGCGATTCCAGCCGCGCGAACTGTTCGGCGCGCTGTTCGATGGCATCGGCCACCTTCAGCAGCAGGCGCGAACGTTCCATGGGCGTGGTCTCGCTCCAGCTGTCGAACGCGCGGCTGGCGCCCAGCACCGCCTTGTGGATCTGCTCATAGGACGCTTCCGGCACGTGGGCGATGACGTCGCCCGTGGCCGGATTCAGCACGCGCTCGGGCTCGCCCTCGCCGGCCACGAACTGGCCGTCGATGAACAGCTCGGTCGACATCGGGATCTGGAAATCGGGGGTCTTGCCCATGGTGGTCTCCGTTGGGATGGAAGGGGTGCGGGCTCAGCGCCCGGTCGGCTGTTCGTCGGCGCGCGTGAGGTAGTACGCCGCCAGGATGGGAATGAAGGTGAGCGCGATGATCACCACGGCCACCACGTTGGTGACCGGCCGCTGCCGCGGTCGGATCAGTTCCTGCAGCATCCAGATCGGCAGCGTGGTCTGCTGGCCGGCGGTGAAGGTGGTGACGATCACCTCGTCGAAACTCAGCGCGAACGCGAGCAGGCCACCCGCGAGCAAGGCCGAGCCCAGCTGAGGCAGGATCACGTAGCGGATGGTCTGGAAGCTGTCGGCGCCGAGGTCCATCGAGGCCTCGATCAATGAAGGGCTGGTGCGCCGCAACCGCGCCACCGCGTTGTTGTAGACCACCACCACGCAGAAGGTGGCATGGCCGACCACGATGGTCCAGAAGCTGAACGGTATCTCCATGGTGTGGTACGCCGTGCGCAGCGCGATGCCGGTGATGATGCCGGGCAGCGCGATGGGCAGGATCAGCAGCAGCGAGATCGCGTCGCGGCCAAAGAAGCGCGTGCGCGCCAGGCCCGCCGCGGCCAGCGTGCCCAGCACCATGGCCAGCGCGGTGGCGATCAGCGCGACGCGGAACGACAGGCCGATGGCGGCCCACACGTCCTCGCGCGCCCAGGCCGCCGCGAACCATTGCGTGGTGAGCGCGGGCGGCGGGAACACGTAGCTCTTGTCCTCGGCGCTGAAGGCGTAAAGGATGATCAGCGCGAGCGGTATGTGCAGGAACAGCACGCCGGCCCACGTCGCGGCCTTCAGGCCCCAGCCGGCTTTCGAGGGATCAGAGCGCATCGAAAGCCCCCAGCCGTTTGGCGATCCACAGGTAGACGCCGATCACCACGATGGGCACGAGCGAGAACGCGGCGGCAAACGGCACGTTGCCCGCCACGCCCTGCTGCCGGTACACCACCTGGCCGATGAACAGCGTGGAGTCGCCGATCACCTGCGGAATGATGTAGTCGCCCAGCGTGAGCGAGAAGGTGAAGATGGAGCCGGCCGCGATGCCCGGCATGGCCAGCGGAAAGATCACCTTCCAGAACGTGGTGCCGGCGCGCGCGCCGAGGTCGCTGGACGCTTCGAGCAACGAACCCGGAATGCGCTCGATGGCGGCCTGGATCGGCAGGATCATGAACGGCAGCCACATGTAGACGAAAACGATGAAGGTGCCCAGGCGCGAGAACGAGAGCGAGTTGCCGCCGATGCCCGGCGTGGACAGCACGAGATCGAGCAGCCAGGTCATGTGCACCTCGGCCAGCACCCACGAGATGGCGCCCTCCTTGGCCAGCAGCAGCTTCCACGCGTAGAGCCGCACCAGGTAGCTCGACCACAGCGGCAGCATGACGGCGATGTAGAGCAGCGCCTTCTGCGAACCGCGTGCGTAACGGGCCATGTAGTACGCAATGGGAAAGGCGATCAGGCCGCAGGCCAGCGTGACGCTGACCGCCATGGCCACGGTGCGCAGCACCACATCGACGTTCGCGGGATCGGTCATCTCGCGGAAGTTCTGCAGCGTGAAGGTCGAGCGATCGACCACGCCCGAGAACTCGTCGAGCGCAAAGAAACTGTTGGCCAGCAGCGCGAACAGCGAACCCAGGTAGATCACGCCGAACCACAGCAGCGGTGGCCCGAGCAGCGCTGCCATCAGCAGGCCCCGCCGTGTGTAGAGCAGGTCGGACAACCGGCGCAGCGCTCCACCGCGGGGCACCAGCGGCGTGGAAGCGGTGAGGGCCAGGCTCATGCCGTCGCGCCCTGCAGCGGGTGCACGGCATCGGCCTGCCAGTGCAGGTGCACCGTGTCGCCCGGTGTGGGCAGCTCGGGGTGCAGCTCGGGGTTGAGGTCCACCGAGACCGGTTCGCCTGCCCAGTCGACCCGCACGCGCGAGAACGAGCCGAAGTACTGCGCATCGATCACCGCGCCGCTCAGGCGCGATTGAGGCGCGTCGCCCAGCCGGATGCGTTCGGGCCGCAGCATGACGCTGTCGACGTTGGCGATCTCGCGCGCCCGCGCGCCGTCGAACACATTGGCCGCCCCCACGAACTCGGCCACGAAGCGCGTGGCGGGCCGGTTGTAGATGGCCTGCGGCACACCCACCTGCTCCAGCTTGCCGTTGCTGAACACGCCGATGCGGTCGCTCATGGAAAGCGCCTCATGCTGGTCGTGCGTGATGAAGAGGAAGGTGATGCCCAACTGCCGCTGCAAGGCCTTGAGCTCGGTCTGCATCTGCTCGCGCAGCTTGAGGTCGAGCGCACCCAGCGGTTCGTCGAGCAGCAGCACCTGCGGCTGGTTGATGAGCGCGCGCGCCAGCGCCACGCGCTGGCGCTGGCCACCCGAGAGCTGTCCCGGCCGCCGCTCGCCCACGCCAGACAGGCGCACCAGATCGAGCATCTGCTCGGCGCGCGCGTGGCGCGCCGATTTTTCAACGCCCTGCACCATCAGCCCATACGCGACGTTGTCGCGGATGTTCATGTGCGGGAACAGCGCGTAGTCCTGGAACACGGTGTTCACCGGCCGCGCGTACGGCGGCAGGTGAGACACGTCCTGCCCGCCGATGAGGATGCGCCCCGACGTGGGCAGCGTGAAGCCACCGATCATGCGAAGGCAGGTCGTCTTGCCCGAGCCCGAAGGCCCGAGCAAGGTGAAGAACTCCCCGCCTTCGATGGTGAGGTCCACATGGTCGACCGCGCGCACCGCCTGCGCGCCCGAACCGAACACGCAGGAGACACCTTCCAGAGTGACAGCAACAGTCATACAAACATCGCAACGAATGAAGAAGCTCAACCAGGGATGCCGAGGAACCGGCTTCGCCGGGCCTCAGGCATCGCCCCCTTGAGGGGGTGGCGCAAAGCGCCGCGGGGGTGTCTGTCTACCTTCCTCCGAGCACTGCGATGTAGTCCGACACCCACTTGTGGTACGGGATGCAGTTGTTGTTCTGTGAGGCGCACTTGGTGGTGGGCGTCTTCCAGAACGAGATCTTCTCGAAGCTGTTGTAGCCCTGGTTGGCACAGCCCTGGTCACCCAGCAGCTTGTTGCCCTTGCACGCAGCCGGCACCGAGGGCACCGAGCCGAACCAGGCCGAGAGGTCGCCCTGCAGCTTGGTGTTGAGCGAGTGCTCCATCCACATGTAGGCGCAGTTCGGATGCTTGGCATCGGCATGCAGCATGGTCGTGTCGGCCCAGCCGGTTGCGCCCTCGGCCGGCACCACCGTGGCCACCGGGCGGTTCTTGCTCTTGAGGATGTTGGCCATGAACTGCCAGCTGCTGGACGCCACCACGCCTTCGTTGGTGAAGTCGTCGATCTGCACGAAGGCGTCGTGCCAGTACTTGCCCACCAGCTTGCGCTGGCCGCGCAGCAGCTCGAGCGCGGCCTTGTACTGCGCCTCGTTGAGTTCGTACGGGTCCTTGATGCCCAGCGCGGGGTTCTTCTTCATCAGGTAGAGCGCCGCGTCGGCGATGTAGATCGGACCGTCGAAGGCCTGCACGCGGCCCTTGTTGCTCTTGCCATCCGGCAGCGTGGTTTCCTCGAACACCACGTTCCAGCTGGTGGGCGGCTTGTCCTTGAAGACGGTGGTGTTGTACATGAGCACGTTCCAGCCCCACTGGTACGGCGTGCCGTAGTGGGTGTTGTTCACGTAGTGCCAGGGCGCTTTCTGCAGGCGCGGGTCCACGGTCTTGTAGCTGGGGATCAGGTCGACGTTGATGGGCTGCACGCGCTTGCCGGCGATCAGCCGCATGGAGGCATCGCCGGACGCGGTCACGAGGTCGAAGCCGCCTTCGTTCATCAGGGCCACCATCTCGTCGGAGGTGCCGGCGGTCTTCACGTTGACCTTGCAGCTGGTCTTCTTCTCGAAGTCGGTCACCCAGTCGAAGTTCTTGTCGGTCTGGCCGCGCTCGATGTAGCCCGCCCAGGCGACGATGTCGACCTGGCCTTCGCCCTTGCCGAGTTTCTTCAGGGCGGTTTGTGCCTGTGCGACAGGCACCAGGACGGCGAGCGACAGGGCTGCCGTCGCGAGGCCCACGACGGTGCGGGCAAGGGGGCGTTGCGCGAGTTTCATGGTTCGATCACCTTCGGGTTGAGAACGGTTTCAGAAACGCAGCCCACCGCCCGGCGGGCCGACTGCAGCGCATCGTAGGAAGGCAGGCCCGGCTTTCAAAATTCAATATTGCTGCGGTAAGCTATCTCGAAAATAGAGAGCAAGGGTTTACCCATATCTTTTTTGCACCGCAACAGGGCGCCTCCCCGCCGTGGTGCGCACCACCATGAACCGCCACATCACGCTCAAGCAGTTCCGCTACTTTCTGGCGGTGGCGGAATCCGATTCCGTGGCGGCCGCTTCGCGCATGCTGAACATCGCGCAGTCGGCCATCACCAAGAGCGTGCTGGAGCTCGAAGATGGCCTGGGACTGGTGCTGTTCGAACGCAGCCCGAAGGGCATGCGCCTCACGCCCGAGGGACACCGTTTCCTGGTGAAGGCGCGGCGGGTGATTGGCGCGGTGGCCGATGCCACGCGGGGCGTGCACCCGGGCGCCACGCCGCTGAGTGGCTCGCTGACCATTGGCGTGACGAGTCTGGTGGCGGGCTATTACCTCTCCGAGGTGTTCGCGCGGTTCCGCCGCACCTGCCCCGGCGTGGACCTGCAGGTGGTGGAAGATGCGCCGCCCTTCCTGGAACACCTGTTGATCAACGGCGAGCTGGACATCGCGATCATGGTGAGCAACGCGCTGGGCGAGCCGCAGGCGCTGATGGCGGAGACGCTGACGCGGTCACCGAACCGGGTGTGGATGGCGGCGGACCATCCGCTGGCGGCGCAGACGGAGGTGGGCTTGGCTGAGTGCGCGCAGCACGATCTGGTGGTGCTGCAGGCGGACCGCATCGAGGTGCTGATGCGCAGTGTGTGGGCGCGCCATCAGCTGAAGCCGCGCACGGTGTTGCGCACGTCGTCGCTGGAGGCGGTGCGTTCTCTGGTGGGCGTGGGTGCCGGGCTGGCGGTGCTGCCGGACTTTCTGTACCGGCCATGGACGCTGGATGCAGAACACGTTGAGGTGCGGACCTTGCGCGATGCGGTGCCCACGGTCGATGTGGGGCTGGTGTGGCGGCGGGGGTCTCAGCCTCGGGCCGAGGTGCTGGAGTTCATCGAGGTGGCGCGGGATCAGTCGCGGTCCCGGCGGCCTGTGGCTTGAATGCTTTCTCTCTCATCGACCTCGCGCTGACGGCTGGTGCGGTTCGGGTTCACGCAGAAACTGAAGAGCGCTGGCGCGCCCTTTCCTCTTCCTGCAAGCGCAGCACCCGCCGCTGCACCTTCCCTGTGGTCGTCATCGGCAGGGCATCGATGAACTCGATTTCCTTCGGGTACTCGTAGGGCGCCAGCATGCCTTTCACGTGCAGCTGCAGCGCCTTCACCAGCTCATCGTCTCCGGTGAACCCTGCAGCCAGCACCACATAGGCCTTCACCACCGCACCCCGCTCGGCGTCCGGCTTCGGCACCACGGCCGCGTTTGCCACCGCCTCGTGCTTTACCAGACAGTTCTCGATCTCGCTTGGCCCGATGCGGTAACCCGCCGCCTTGAACACGTCGTCCGCGCGCCCCTGGTACCAGAGGTAGCCATCGGCATCGCGCGTTGCCAGATCCCCCGTGCGGCACCAGCTGCTGGCCGGGTCGCCTGTGTACTTGGCGCGCGTGGCGCCCTCGTTCTTCCAGTAGCCCAGAAAGAACACGGGGTCGGGATGGCCATGCACATCCAGCCGGTGCACCGCCACATCGCCCGGCACGCCAACGGGGCATTCGTTGCCCGCGTCGTCCAGCACCGCCACGCGGTGGCCCGGGTAGCCCTTGCCCATGCTGCCCGCCTTCGCGGGCCACAGCGGTGCGCAATTGCCCACGATGTAGTTGATCTCCGTCTGGCCGAACATCTCGTTCACCGTCACGCCCAGCTGGTCGCGGCACCAGGCGAACACCGCATCGCCCACCGCTTCACCGGCGCTCATCAGCGCCTGCAGTTTCAATCGATACCGCGGGCGCACCACGGGCACGGCTTTCATCATGGCCTTCAACGCCGTGGGGAACAGGAAGCTGTGCGTCACACCGTGCTGCTGCATCAGTTCGAACGCCAGTTCAGGTGAAAAGCGGCCGTTGTGGCCCACGATGGGGCGGCCGAAATACAGCGTGGGCAACAACGCGTCCATGAGGCCACCGGTCCACGCCCAGTCCGCCGGCGACCAGAACACCGCCTTCGATGCCACCGACGCGTCGAACGGGTCGAAGCCGAACCAGTTCTGGCTGCAGATGAAACCGCTCAGGTTGCCAATGAGCGCGCGGTGCGGAATCAGCGCGCCTTTTGGGTTGCCGGTGGTGCCGCTGGTGTAGATCAGCACCGCCGCCTCGTCCGCGTACGTGTTCACCGGTTCGAATTCAGCGGGCTCCTGCGCCAGCAGATCGGCCCAGTCGAGATCGGCCCGCATGCCTTCGGGCGTGCCGTCACCGTCCACACCGATCACCGCGCGCAGCAAGGGGCAGCGCTCACGCACGCCCAGCAGCGCGGGCAGCGAAGGCTGGTCGCAGATGGCGACCACGGCCTCGCTGTCGTGCAGGCGGTATTCCAGCGCGTCCGGCCCGAACAGCTGCGACAGCGGCATGCCGACCGCGCCTATCTGCAGCACCGCCATGTAGGCCACGGCGCTCTCGAACCGCTGGGGCAACACGATGCCGACGCGGTCGCCCCGCTGCACGCCGAGTGCGGCGAGCGCGTTGGACAGGCGGTTGGCCTGGTCCATGAGCTCCGCATAGCTGTGGTGGCGCGGCGCGCGGCCGGGCGCGGTGGCGATCACCGCCGTGCGCGAGGCGGTGGCGAGCGGTTCGGCCCAGCGCCGCATGCAGGCGGCGGCGATGTTGAAGTGGTCCGGCACCTGCCAGCCAAAGCGGCGGTGCAGGACGTCGTGGAGGTCCGTCGGACGCGCAGGGCGCTTGTCTCTGGCTTGACTCCGGCGCATGGTTTGTCTCCGTCTCGTTCTCTATGATCGATCGAATGTACCAAGCCCGGAAACCTTCACAAACCGGATTCGTCCCGGTTCGACACCTGCAGTACCACGTCCGCCAGTGGGGCCAGCCCGATGCCTCGCAACCACCGCTGGTGCTCGTGCATGGCTGGATGGACGTGTCCGCGTCCTGGCAGTTCGTGGTGGACGCGATGCGCGCCGACCGCTGGATCATCGCGCCCGACTGGCGCGGCTTCGGCCTGACCAGGGCCGAGGGCCCGGCGCCCGACAACTACTGGTTCCCCGACTACCTCGCCGACCTCGACATCCTGCTCGACCACATCACCGGCGACCGCGTGGTGGACCTCGTGGGCCACAGCATGGGCGGCAACGTGGCCATGATCTACAGCGGCGTGCGCCCCCAGCGCATCCGCCGCCTCGTGAACCTCGAAGGTTTCGGCATGCCGGAAACGCGGCCCGCGCAGGCGCCCGGGCGCTACGCGCAGTGGATGGACGAGGTGAAGGCGCTGCACCGGGGCGAGAACGGGCTCAAGACCTACGAATCGGTCGAGGGCGTGGCCGTGCGCCTGATGAAGACCAACCCCCGCCTGCCGCGCGACAAGGCCGACTGGCTGGCGCGCCACTGGGCCGCACCGAACGCACAGGGGCAATGGGAAATCCTCGGCGACGCGGCACACAAGATCGTCAGTGCCCAGCTCTACCGGCTCGACGAAACCCTGGAAATCTACCGCCGCATCACCGCGCCGGTGCTCTCGGTGACCGCCAGCGACGACAGCCTGAGCCTGTGGTGGAAGGGAACATTCACACTGGCACAGTACCGGGAGCGCATCCAGGCCGTGCCGCACCTGCGCAGTGCCGAGGTGCACGATGCCGGGCACATGATGCACCACGACCAGCCGGAGGAACTGGCCGGCCTGCTGGAAGACTTTTTCCACGCACCGGGCTGAAACCAGCGCGGTCGATGTACGGGTTGTTTCATCCGCGGTGGGCGGGGCGGGCATACTCTTCCCCCATGGTTCTGAATCTGCCCCACCACCGTTTCTCCCCCCGCGCCATTTCCACATTCGCCCTGCTGGCGGCGCTGTCCTCCCCGGCCCTGGCCATCGACTGGACGCTGTGCCCGGGCCTCAACGACCCAATTGCCGAAGGCGCCACCGAACCGCGCCACGAGATGTTCTTCTCGCCCTACACGCACCACTGGTCGCACGACGAAGAGCACAAGCCGGTGGTCGCGTTGAGCGTGAGCCGTCTGCTGCCCAACGACCGCAAATGCGGCATCAGCCTGTTCCGCAACTCGTTCGGCCAACCCTCTGCGTACGCGTTCGTGGGCAAGTCGTGGCCAGGCATCTGGCCCAGCCAGCCCCGGGTCTACGCCTCGGTGACCGCCGGCATCATGTATGGGTACACGGGCAAGTACAAGAACAAGGTGCCGTTGAACGTCGGTGGCTTCTCGCCGGCCATCATCCCGGCCGTGGGCTACCAGCTCTCACCCCGCTCGTCCCTGGAAATGCAGATCCTGGGCACCGCGGCCGTCATGATGGGCGTCAACTGGCGTTTCTGACCCCGTACCCCTTCGGCCCGGTACCGGCCCATGAGAAAATCGCCGTCTTTGTACACAGACAGCAGGAAAACGTCCCATGGAAGCCGAACGCAGCAACGCCATCCGAAGCCAGCTCGAAGACCTGACCACCCGCGTGGTCGAGCTCCGGAGGTATCTTTGACTACGATGCCAAGGCATCGAAACTGAAGGAAGTCGAGTCCGCGCTCGAGGACCCGACGGTCTGGAACGACCCCAAGCGCGCCCAGGATCTGGGCCGCGAAAAGAAATCCCTTGAAGACGTGGTGCTGGTGCTCGACCGGCTCACCGGCGAGCTCACCGACAACACCGAGTTGTTCGAGATGTCGAGCGAGGACGGCGACACCGCCGGCCTGCTCACCATCGAAGGCGAAGCCGGCAAGGTCGCCGCCGAGGTGGAGAAGCTCGAATTCCGCCGGATGTTCAGCAACCCGGCCGATCCGCTGAACTGTTTCGTGGACATCCAGGCCGGTGCGGGCGGCACCGAGGCCTGCGACTGGGCCAGCATGCTGCTGCGCCAGTACCTGCGTTACGCCGAACGCAAGGGTTTCAAGACCACCATCGAGGACGAGACCGAGGGCGACACCGCCGGCATCAAGAGCGCGACCATCAAGGTGGAAGGCGAATACGCCTTCGGCCTGCTGCGCACCGAGACCGGCGTGCACCGCCTGGTGCGCAAGAGCCCGTTCGATTCGTCCGGTGGCCGTCACACCTCGTTCGCGTCCATCTTCGTGTACCCGGAAGTCGACGACTCGATCGAGATCGACATCAACCCGGCCGACGTGCGCACCGACACCTACCGCGCTTCGGGCGCGGGCGGCCAGCACATCAACAAGACCGACTCGGCCGTGCGCCTCACGCACATCCCCACCGGCATCGTGGTGCAGTGCCAGGACGGCCGCAGCCAGCACAGCAACCGCGACGTGGCGTGGAAGCGCCTGCGCTCGCGCCTGTACGACCACGAGCTGCGCAAGCGCCAGGAAGAGCAGCAGAAGCTCGAGGACACCAAGACCGACGTGGGCTGGGGCCACCAGATCCGTTCCTACGTGCTGGACAACAGCCGCATCAAGGACCTGCGCACCAACGTCGAGATCTCCGCCACGCAGAAGGTGCTGGACGGCGACCTCGACCCCTTCATCGAAGCGTCACTCAAACAGGGAGTTTGATCCATGAGCTCATTGCGTGAAGGCCCCACCACCGTGGTTCGCCGCGAGGACTACGCCGCCCCGGCCTACTGGATCGACACCGTCGACCTGTGTTTCGACCTGGACCCGGCCAAGACCCGCGTGCTGAACAAGATGCGGCTGCGCCGCAACCCGGACGTGCCCGCACAGGCCCTGCGCCTGGACGGAGAAGAGCTGAATGTGGCGCGCGTGCTGGTCAACGGCGCGGGCTGCTCCTTCAAGATCGACGGCAGCCAGCTCGTGCTGGAAAGCCTGCCCGAAGGCACCGAGCCTTTCGATCTGGAGATCTTCACGATCTGCGTGCCCGAGAAGAACACGCAGCTCATGGGCCTGTACGTGAGCCAGGGCACCTTCTTCACGCAATGCGAGGCCGAGGGTTTCCGCCGCATCACCTATTTCCTGGACCGTCCGGACGTGATGGCCAGCTACACCGTGACGCTGCGCGCCGACAAGGCGAAGTACCCGGTGCTGCTGTCCAACGGCAATCTGGTGGAAGAAGGCGCCCTGCCCGATGGCCGCCACTTCGCGAAGTGGGTCGACCCGCACAAGAAGCCGTGTTACCTGTTCGCGCTCGTCGCCGGCCAGCTGGTGGCGCGCGAGCAGCGCATCACCTCGCGCAGCGGCGGCAAGCACCTGCTGCAGGTCTACGTGCGCCCCGGCGACATGGACAAGACCGAGCACGCCATGAACTCGCTCATCGCCAGCGTGGCCTGGGACGAGGCCCGCTTCGGCCTGCCGCTCGACCTTGAGCGCTTCATGATCGTCGCCACCAGCGACTTCAACATGGGCGCGATGGAGAACAAGGGCCTCAACATCTTCAACACCAAGTACGTGCTGGCCAACGCCGCCACGGCCACCGACACCGACTTCGCCAACATCGAGTCGGTGGTGGGCCACGAGTACTTCCACAACTGGACCGGCAACCGCGTCACCTGCCGAGACTGGTTCCAGCTCAGCCTGAAGGAAGGCCTCACCGTCTTCCGCGACCAGGAATTCAGCATGGACCTGTGCGCCGAGCCCTCGGCGCGCGCGGTCAAGCGCATCGAGGACGTGCGCGTGCTGCGCACCGCGCAGTTCCCCGAAGACGCCGGCCCCATGGCCCACCCGGTGCGGCCCGACAGCTACGCCGAGATCAACAACTTCTACACCGTCACCGTCTACGAAAAGGGCGCCGAGGTCGTGCGCATGATGCAGACGCTGGTGGGGCGTGATGGCTTCGCGGCGGGCATGAAGCTCTACTTCGAGCGGCACGACGGCCAGGCCGTCACCTGCGACGACTTCGCGCAGGCGATCGCCGATGCCAACCCCGGCAGCGACCTCGCCCGCCTGCTGCCGCAGTTCAAGCGCTGGTACAGCCAGGCCGGCACACCGCACGTGCGCGCCGAAGGCGTGTACGACGCCGAGGCGCGCAGCTACACGCTCACGCTCTCGCAGAGCTGCCTGCCCACGCCCGGGCAAGCGCTCAAGGAACCGTTCGTGATCCCGGTGTCCCTCGGCCTGCTCGGTGCCGATGGCCAGCAGTTGCCCCTGCAATTGGCGCACTGGGCGCACCCTGAAACGGGCAGCCGCACGCTGGTGTTGACGCAGGCGAGCGAGAGCTTCACCTTCGTGAACCTCGACAGCGCGCCGGTGCCTTCGCTGCTGCGCGGTTTCTCTGCGCCGGTGGTGCTGGAGTGCCACTACACCGACGCGCAGCTGCTCACCCTGCTCGCGTCCGACCCCGACCCGTTCAACCGCTGGGAAGCCGGCCAGCGCCTGGCCCTGCGCCGCGCGCTCATGGCCATCCTGAAAGAAGGCCCGCCCAGCAATGAACCGCTGGACGGCGCGTTCATCGGCGCCATGCGCGAGGTGCTGCGCCACCCGCAGCTGGACGCCGCGTTCAAGGAACTCGTGCTCACGCTGCCCAGCGAAACCTACATCGCCGAACAGCTGGCCGAAGTGGACCCGCAGCGCGTGCACGCCGTGCGCGAAGCCATGCGCGAACAGCTCGCCACCGCGATGCAGGACGACTGGGCCTGGGCCTTCGAGGCCCACAAGGACAACGGCGCCTACAAGCCCGACCCACGCGGCACCGGTCGCCGCGCGCTCGCAGGCCTGGCGCTCGGCATGCTCTGCGTGGCCTCGCGCCACACGGGCGACACCGTGTGGCCGGGCAAGGCGTACCAGCACTTCAAGAACGCGGGCAACATGACCGACCGCTTCAACGCGCTGTCGGCCCTGGTGGTGAGCGAACACGCCCTCGCCCGCGACGCACTCACCCGCTTCCATGCGCTGTTCCGCGACGAGGCCCTGGTGCTCGACAAATGGTTCGCCCTGCAGGCCGGCGCCCCGGACCGCCAGGGCAACGTGCTGCCCGCGGTGCGCAAGCTCATGGCCCACCCGGACTTCAACATCAAGAACCCGAACCGCGCGCGCAGCGTGATCTTCAGCTACTGCAGCGCCAACCCGGGCGCCTTCCACCGCGCCGATGCGGCGGGCTACCTGTTCTGGAGCGACCGCGTGATCGAACTCGACGCGTTCAACCCACAGGTGGCTGCGCGCCTGGCGCGTGCGCTGGACCGCTGGAAGAAACTCGCCGAGCCCTACCGCGGCGCCGCACGCGAAGCCATCGCACGCGTGGCCGCCAGGTCCGACCTGAGCAACGACGTGCGCGAGGTGGTCACCCGCGCACTGGCAGACTGAAACGGAAACATCCCATGGCAAAAAACATCTCCCTCACCCGCTACCTCGTCGAACAACAGCGCGTCGACGGCCACATCCCTTCGCAGCTCCGGCTGCTGCTGGAAGTGGTCGCGCGCGCCTGCAAGAGCATCAGCCAGGCCGTGAACAAGGGCGACCTGGGCGGCGTGCTCGGCGCGGCGTCCACCGAGAACGTGCAGGGTGAAGTCCAGAAGAAGCTCGACATCATCGCCAACGAGGTGCTGATCGAGGCCAACGAATGGGGCGGCCACCTCGCGGCCATGGCCAGCGAGGAAATGGACAGCATCTACGTGGTGCCCAACCGCTACCCGCAGGGCGAATACCTGCTGCTGTTCGATCCCCTCGACGGCTCCAGCAACATCGACGTGAACGTCAGCATCGGGACCATCTTCAGCGTGCTGAAAAAGCCCGACGGCAGCGCCGGCGTGAGCGAGCAGGACTTTTTGCAGAACGGTGCGCAGCAGGTGGCCGCCGGCTACTGCGTGTACGGCCCGCAGACCACGCTCGTGCTCACCGTGGGCGACGGCGTGGCCATGTTCACGCTCGACCGCGAGCAGGGCTCGTTCGTGCTCACGCAGGAAGACGTGAAGATCCCCGCCGACACCAAGGAATTCGCGATCAACATGAGCAACATGCGCCACTGGGACGCCCCGGTGAAGCGCTACATCGACGAATGCCTGCAGGGCAAGGAAGGCCCGCGCGGCAAGGACTTCAACATGCGCTGGATCGCCAGCATGGTGGCCGACGTGCACCGCATCCTCACGCGCGGCGGCATCTTCATGTACCCCTGGGACAAGCGCGAACCGAACAAGCCCGGCAAGCTGCGCCTGATGTACGAAGCCAACCCCATGAGCTGGCTGATCGAGCAGGCGGGCGGCGCGGCCACCAACGGCCGCGAACGGATCCTGGACATCAAGCCCGGCAAGCTGCACGAGCGCGTGAGCGTGATCCTGGGTTCGAAGAACGAAGTCGACCGGGTGACGGCCTACCACCGGGAGGCCTGAGCCACATCGGGCTATAATCGCAGGCGTTGCCGGTGTAGCTCAGTCGGTAGAGCAGCTCATTCGTAATGAGAAGGTCGGGTGTTCGATTCATCTCTCCGGCACCACGATATGAAAGCCCTGATTCGCAAGAATCAGGGCTTTTTTCATATGCGCCGTTTTTTCTGCGCGGCAGCCTGTGAAAACCGCGCGGGCGAGAACGGCCCCGCATCCACATTCGGGGCATCACCCGTCATCATCGCGGCCAGCAATTCCCCGGTGACCGGGCCCAATGTGAAGCCCTGGTGGCCATGGCCGAAGGCGCACCAGAGCCGGTCCACCGCCGGCACCGGACCGAACACGGGTTTCATGTCGGGCAGGCAGGGCCGTGTGCCCATCCAGGGTTCGGCTTCCACGCGCTCGCCCAGCGGGAAGTCCTGCCGCGCCACGCGCTCGGCGGCACCGAGCTGACCCGGTGTGCGAGGGGCCTGGGGCCAGGCGAGTTCGGCGCCGGTGGTCAGGCGCATGCCATCCTTCATGGGCGCGACGACGAAACCATGGTCGCCGTCGATCACGGTGCTGTGCAGGGGCCGATCGGGCATTGGCGCGTAGTGCACGTGATAGCCGCGTTTCGGAATCAGGGGCACGGTGTAGCCGAACTGCTTGGTGAGCTCGAGCGTCCAGGGGCCGAGTGCGACCACGGCATGGTCGGCTCGCAGCGTGGGGCCGTTCGCGGTGTCGACCTGCCAGCCGCCATCGTCCGTGCGGCGCAAGCTCATGGCATCGCCCAGGTGCACGGTGCCGCCGCGTTCGGTGAACAGGCGGGCGTAGGTCTGCACGAGATCGCCCGGGCTGCGGATGGCGACCGGGTCGGTCCAGCGCACGCCGCCAGCAAAGCGGCCTTGCAAGCCGGGCTCCTCGCGCGCCACGTCCTCGCCCGAAAGTTTGAGATGACTCACACCGGACTGCACTCGCTGATCGGCATTGCGAAACAACTCGCGCAGTTCGCTCGCCGAGCGGAACAGCGTGAGGTAGCCCTGCCCGGCCACAAGGCTCTCGGCGCGGGCCGCCTGCATGAGATCGGCATGCGTTTCGAGCGAACGCGCGATGAGGGTTTCGTACTCGCGGGAAATGGCGCGGTAGCGCGAGCCACCCGAGTTCAGGTAGTAGCTCCACAGCGGGCCGATGAGCCGCGGCACCGCACCGGCGTGGTAACGCACGTCGATGCGGCGATTGCCCAGCGCCGACAGCAGGAAGCCCAGGCCGCGCGGCAAGGCGTAGGGCTCGATCGCCTCGCGCTGGATGATGCCGGCGTTGCCGTAGGAGGTTTCGAGACCGGGCGCGCGGCGGTCCAGCAGCGCGACCGAGCGGCCGCGCGCCTGGAGATGCAGCGCGCAGGAGACGCCCACCATGCCGGCGCCGAGGACGAGGATGTCGTGTTTCATGGGAAGGAGTCACTGTAGCCGAAGGTGATGGCCGCCTCGCGTCAAACCCGAGATTGCTACGAATTTCATGGCATGGTGATGACAGCCCCGGCCTCGCGCAGGGCCATGTGTTGTATGTTGGGGCAAACCCGCTTGTGACAGTCGGGTGTCACAGAGATTTCTCCGCGGTTCGATGAAATACACAGGACTTCCCGCATGGTGTGGGGAGCAAGGGGACCTCCACGGGTCCCGTGTACTTTCATCGGAGCAAGCAAATGAAGAAGAGCCTCATCGCTCTGGCCGTTCTGGCTACCACCGGCGCCGCGATGGCCCAGTCCAACGTCACCCTGTACGGCCGCATCGATACGTCCGTCGGTTCCAACAAGGTCAACGGCGTGAGCACCACGCAACTGTTCAGCGGCAACCTGACCTCCACCCGTTGGGGCCTGCGTGGCAGCGAAGACCTGGGCGGTGGCCTCAAGGCCATCTTCGGTCTGGAGCAAGGCTTTGACAGCAGCAACGGCACGCAAGCCGCTGGCAGCGCGTTCGACCGCATGTCCATCGTGGGCCTCAGCGGCGGTTTCGGTACGTTGAAGCTCGGCCGTCACGACACCTCGTTCGATGACATCCGCGACCTGAGCATCAGCAGCAACCTGTGGGATTCGGAATTCACCCCCACCAAGATCGCGTACACCGCCGGTGTGGCCGACTACTCCAGCCGCGCCAGCAACCAGATCCGCTATGAGTCGCCCTCTTTCGGCGGCTTCAGCCTGGGCGCCAGCTACGGCCTGGACGAAGACGCGACCGTGAAGGCCGACACCACCGCCTTCAACCTGCGCTACAAGGCCGGCAACCTGGACGTGGGCTTCGGCTACCAGGATCAGAAGGCCAACAACCGCAAATACTCCACCATCGGTGCCGCGTACAACTTCGGCGTGGCCCGCCTCTCCGCTGGCTTCAACCGCGCCGAGATCCGCAACGGCAACGAAGCCGACGGTTTTGCCATCGGCGTGAACGTGCCCATGGGCGCGCTGGACTTCTCGGTGGGCTACGCCTACAGCAAGGCCGAGAACACCGCCGGCGCCACGGTTGCCAAGGGCACGGCCCTGTCGGCCGGTGTGACCTACGCCATGTCCAAGCGCACCCGCCTGTACGGCGCGTTCCTGGACGGCGAAGTCGAGAACGGTGCTGGCGTGAACACGCTGGACCGCCGCATGTACTCCGTCGGCGTGCGCCACGACTTCTGATCGAGCGCACCCGCGTTGTTTAGTTACTTCCTTACCTTCTCCAAGGTTTCATGCCTCTCGCCCGGCAACGGGCGGGGGGCTTTTTGCCTTGCGCGTGCGCTTACGCAGCGATGCCAGGGTTGCCTTCCATGCCGACGATGCGCGGGGTGTTGATCTTCACGCCCTTGATGACCTTCTTGTCGCGCAGGTAGCCCGAAACCACATCCCAGATCGGTTCGCCCTTCGCGCCTTCCTGCACCGAAGCCCAGCCCGCCACCTTGTAGGTCTTGCCGGCCTCGATCGGCTTGCCCTTGAGCATCATGTTGTTGATGCGCTGGCCCATGGCCGCCTTGGGTGACACCGTGTACTGCATGCCGCCGACGCGCACCATGTCGCCGCCCTGCTGGTAGTAGGGGTCGGGGTTGAAGATGTTGTCGGCCACGTCTTCCAGAATGGTCTTGATCTGCTCGCCGCTGAACTCGTTGAGCGTGGTGGCCGGGTAGGTCATGGCCATCTGGTCCATCATGCGTTCGTAGGTGATGGTGTCACCCGGCAGCAGCGAGGTGCCCCATCGCACACCAGGCGAGAACGCGATGTCGGCACCCTTGTTCTGCATCAGCGCATCGCAGATGAGCTGGTCCCACGAGCCGTTGAAGTTGCCGCGCCGGTACAGCAGCTCTTCCGTCACGGCGAGCTTCTCGTCCAGTTTGTCCTTGTACGGCGCGCGCACCTTGTCGATGTGGGCCTGCATGGCCGCGTCGGGTGCGATCAGGTTGGAGAAGATCGGCAGCAGCTTGTAGCGGAAGTCCTGCACCTTGCCGCCGCGCACGTCGAAATCGAGCACGCCGAGGAACTTGCTGTTGGAGCCGGCGTTGGTCACCAGGGTCTGGCCACCGCCGTTCTTCACGATGGTCGGCGCGGGCATGCCGTCGTGCGTGTGGCCGCCGAGGATGGCGTCGATGCCACGCACGCGCGAAGCCATCTTGATGTCCACGTCCATGCCGTTGTGCGACAGCACGACCACGACCTGCGCGCCCTTGCCGCGCGCCTCGTCCACCATCTTCTGCATGTGCTCGTCCTGGATGCCGAAGGTCCAGTCGGGCACCATGTAGCGCGGATTGGCAATGGGGGTGTACGGAAAGGCCTGGCCGATCACCGCGACCTGCACGCCGTTCATCTCGCGCATGGCATACGGCTTGAACACCAGGTCCTCGAAGTCGGTGGTCTTGACGTTCTGCGCCAGGAATTCGACCTGGTCCTTGAAGTCCTTCTCGACGATCTCCTGCACGCGCTTTGCGCCGAAGGTGAACTCCCAGTGCGGCGTCATCATGTTCACGCCCAGCAGCTTGCAGGCGTCGACCATGTCCTGCCCGTTCGTCCACAGCGAGGTGGCCGAGCCCTGCCAGGTGTCGCCACCGTCGAGCAGCAGCGCGTGCGGCCGGCTGGCCTTGAGCTGCTTCACCAGCGTGGCCATGTGAGCGAAGCCGCCGACCTTGCCGTAGGTCTTCGCGGCCTGGCTGAAGTTCAGGTACGAAAACGCGTGCGCGCTGGCCGTGCCGGGCTTGATGTTGAAGTGCTTCAGCAGCTTTTCACCCACGATGTGCGGCGGCTTGCCCAGGGCATCGGCAACGCCCAGGTTGACGTTGGGTTCGCGGAAATGGATCGGCTGCAGCTGGGCATGGCAGTCGGTGAAATGCAGGAAGCTCACGTTGCCGAAGGTCGGCACGTCGTACAGCCTTTCGCCGGCGCCGGGCGCGGCGGCCAGCACATCGCGGTGGTTCAGGGCCATGCCGGTGGCACTGGCCACGGCAAGCACCTGCATGAATTCACGGCGACTGAAGCTCATCGGGGTCCTTGGTAGATAACTGTTTGCTGATATTTGAGCGAAATTTTTTTGATGCTGCCCCGGCCGCTGCGCAGCCGGGGCAGATCGCTCACTTGTTCACGGGTGAGGCCGGATCGAGCAGCAGGGCCATCACGTCCTGGAGCTGCTTCTCGTTGAGGATGGCCATGTGGCCCACGCGCGGCATCTGCGAGCAGGCGTTGTAGGCGCGTGCGTTCCAGAGCTTGCCCCAGGTGTATTCCACGATCGCCTTGCCGCCCGCGCTGTTCGGGTCGGTGACGCCGCGCAGCTTGCCATAGTTGTAGAGGCTCGGGCCCAGCGTGCCGAAGGAGATTTCTTCCTTGCTGATCTGGTGGCAGTTGTAGCAGTTGCCGCCATTGGCCGTGGTGGCGGTGTCGGTCCAGGTCAGGCCGCGGCCGCTCTGCGCAATGGCTTCACCGGCTTTCCAGTCGCCGAGGAACTTGCCGTCACTGGGCCACTTCACGGTCTTCATGTTCGCGGCCTCGATGGCCTTGGCAATCGCCGGGTCGATGGGCTTGCCCGCCACGTCGGCGGCCGCGCATTCGCGGTTGGCGTCGTCCTGCCTGAGGCGGTCGAGCTTGGCGATGCCGCGCTCCTGGAACGAGTTCTGCAGGATGGTGGCCGTGGCCTTGTCGTAATCGGCGGCTGAGGGCGATGCGGTGCAGCCCGACAGCACGATGGCCGCCACGGGCAGCATGGCGTAAGCGAAGGTCTTGTTCATGTTCGTTGTCTCCGGTTCAGCGCTTGATGGCGGGCACGATGGACTCGGCCGTCTTCGCGTTCACGCCCATGTAGGTGCTCAGCGCAATGGTCGCGTCGCTGCCGAACTTCGGCTCGGGCCAGCGCATCTGGCGGAAACAATCGTTCAGTCGGAGTTGCATGCCCCACATCTGCGAGTTGGACACGCGGTAGGCCGGCCAGGCGGCAAAGCCGATGCCGTTGCCCGGGTTCTTGGTGAGGTTGGGCAGGTCCTGCAGGCGGATGCGCTTGTCGCTCTCGCCATGGCACGAGGCGCACGAGAAGTCGTGCGTGCCGCCGCGCGTGAAGAACAGGCGCTTGCCGGTCTCGTACATCGCGCGCTCGGCGGGGTGCGTTTGCGGCAGGTTGAACTTCATGCCCTTGGACGCGGTCGCCACGTACGTCGCAAGCGCGGTCACGTTGGCCATTTCGCCGCGGCCGAACGCGGTCTTCATGACCTCGGCGCCATTGAAGCCCTGCAGCGTTTCCATGCAGGTGATCAGGCGCGATTCCAGGTCCTGCACGCGGCCGGTGTCCTTGAAGAAGCGCGGCAGTTCGACGAACACACCGTTGATGACCCCCGGGCCCTTGCCCAGGTCGCACTGCTCGAGGGACACATTCTTCGGTCCCCGCTTCTGTTTCCAGAGCTCCTCGCCCTTCATCTCGAACAGTTCGGCGGGGTTGCCGTCCTGCAGCATCTCGCGGTACTTCGCGATGCCTTCGGCGGTCGCGTCCTGGGCGTGCGCAGCGCCTGCGGCCATCAGGCCACCGAGCACCAGCGCAACAGGAGCAAGCTGGAATTTCATGGGGAGTCTCCTCGTTGTTATCGAATCTTGAAAACGCGTGTCTCTCAGTCCAGAGTCACCGCGGAACCGGCTTCGCCGGGCCGCTGGTGACGCCCCCTGGAGGGGGTCGCGCGAAGCGCGGTGGGGGTGTTACGCAATATTTGCTTCGTCGGTGCGCGTGTCGCCCTTGCTGTCGGTCCACTTCACGGTGACCTTGTCGCCCTTGGCGGCGCCCTTGAACTTGAACGACAGGAACGGGTTCTGCGCCACCGAGCCGGTGAACAGCGAGCTCAGCACGACCTTGCCGTTGTGCGTGGCTTCCACTTCCTTGATGAAGTGGGCGGGAATGAGCGCGCCTGCAGCGTCGCGGCGCGTGCCGGGCTCCATGACGTGGGACATGAGGATGCGAACGGTGGTTTCGTCACCGGCGAGTGCGGCGCGGATGCGCATCGGATCGGCCATGATGGACTCCTGAATATCTGTGGGTGAATGCGATGGAAACGTGAGGTGCGGGCGATCAGCCGCCGCAACCACCCAGCGTGACCTTGGTTTCCTTGGTGGCGGAGTACAGCTTGCCGTCGGCCTTGACGACCGCGATCACGTTGCTGCTCTGGCCCATCTTCAGGCGCGTCTGCACGTCCGGTGCGGTGCCGGCGGGAATGATGAAACCGGCCGACAGCGGCATCGGGTTCTTTTCCACGATCAGGTAGATCTCGGTCGTGTTGGGCAGCTTGCTGGAGGCACCGATCGGCACCACCGCGCCGTTCTCGGCGATGTCGGGCGCGACCACGGTGACCTGGTCGCTGTTGGCGGGCGTGCCGCCGATGGCCTTGAGGGCGTCGGCCAGCGTCTTCACTTCAAAACCGGCGCGGTCCACGGCAGCCTGTGCCTGGCCCTGGGTGATGAGGCCCAGCGACACCAGCGAGGCGAACGCCCCCGTGGTCTTGAGGGCGACTCGGCGTGAGTGGTTCATGTTGAACTCCTGGTGAGAATAAAAAAAACGGGGCGAAGTTTACTTGTCGGGTGCACCGGCGAGGATCCAGCCGGCCAGCAGTTTGAGCTCGTCGTCCTTCAGATTCGGCTGTGGGGGCATTGGCACCGGGCCGTACATGCCAGACCCACCCGACTTGATGCGCGCGGCCACGGCTTCCAGCGCGCCGGCCTGTCCCTTGTGCTTCGCAGCCACATCGTTGTAGGACGGGCCGACCATTTTCTTGTCCACCGCGTGGCAGGCCAGGCAGGCGTTCTTGGTGGCCAGGGCCTTGGCGGCGGCGGCATCCTGGGCATGGGCGGCGGCGCCCCAGAAGGCGCCAGCTGCTGCCAGGCACAGCAGGATCGGTTTCATGGACATAGCGTACGGTCTCCTTGTCGTGGGGGAAATGGGGTTTACGAGTAAATGCAAATATTTAGAAGGATGCTTTTAACAGCAGATCACTTCGCGCCGTCGACGATCCACTTCGCAATGGAGCGCGCATCGGCTTCACTCAGTTGGGGCTGCGGCGGCATGGGCACCGCGCCGAACACGCCCGAACCGCCGCTCTGGATGCGCCCCGTCAGGTAGGCCTCCAGGTCGGCCCGGCCCTTGTGCTTGGCCAGGATCTCGGTGAAACCGGGGCCGACGATCTTGTTCGTCATGCCGTGGCAAGCCGTGCAGCTGTTGGCGGCGAGCAGGGCCTTGGTGTCCTTCACCGCGGGGGCCGCGGCCACCACCACCGGTGCGGGCAGCGGCGTGCTGCCCACCGGGCCCTTGGGCGGCGGCCTGGTGGTGTCGGCGCCACGCACCGGGCCGATGACGCGGTTCTGCTCCTGGATGTTGCCGTGTGCGTCGCGCGCGAAATCGGGCAGCGAGGAGCGGATGGTGGTCTCGACCGGGCAGTCCTTCATGCAGGCCACGTTCTTCACGTCGCCCTTGCCTTCGAGTTTCCAGAGCGGTTCGTGGAACACCATGCCGTTGCGGTTGGGCATGCGCTTCTGCACCTCGGCGATGTTCTGGTCGCTCAGCGTGAATTCCGCCGGCACCACCTCGGCCAGGCTGAGGATGTAGGCCGTGACCGCATAGACCTCGTCGGTCTTGAGCGTCTTGGGCGCGTTCCAGGGCATGGCGCGGTTGATGTAGTCCCACAGCGTGGAGAGCGTGGCCACCTTCATCATGGTGGTCTTCTGCGGGAAGCTGCTGCCTGGCTCCAGGTTCTTCACGCGGCCGCGCTCGATGTCGGCCTTGGTGGTGCCGCCCACGATGGGCGTGAACACCTCGTTCGATTCACCGAAGCTGCCATGGCACGAAGCACATTGCGCCTCCCAAACATGTTCACCCTGGGTCACCGTGCCAGACCCTTTGGGCAGGCCCTTGAAGTCGGGGCGCACGTCGATGTCCCAGGCCTTCACCTCGGCCCTGGTCGCGTCGCGGCCGATGTCGTGCCAGGGCTTGCCCTGGGCCATCGCGGCGCTGGCGGTGAATGAAACAACCAGCAGGATCGTGCTGCGCAAGAACAAACTCATCAGAACACCTGCACGTTGGAGACTTCGCCGTTTTCCGAGACCTTCCAGGACTGGATCGCGTTCTGGTGGTAGATCGAACGCGTGCCGCGCACGGCGCGCAGCTGGTTGATCTTGGGCTGCACATAGCCCGTGCTGTCGATCGCGCGGCTCTGCAGGATGGCGGGCTTGCCGTCCCACACCCAGTCGATGTTGAAGCGCGTGAGCGCCTTGGGCAGCACCGGGCCTTCCAGCCGTGCGGTGCGCCAGTTGCGGCCACCATCCGCGCTCACGTCCACGCGCTTGACGGTGCCCCGGCCCGACCAGGCCAGCCCGGTGACGTTGTAGTAACCCTTGTCCAGCAGCGTCTGGCTGCCCGAGGGCGTGGTGATCACGCTCTTGCACTCCTGGATGCCGGTGTACTGGCGGTGCGTGCCGTCGGGCATGTGGTCGATGTAGTGCACCGCCTCGTCCTTGGTGGCCCACTTCTGGTCGCCCACCTCCAGGCGGCGCAGGTACTTCACCCAGCTCACGCCCTGGATGCCCGGCACCACCAGGCGCAGCGGGTAACCGTTCTCGGGGCGCAGCATCTCGCCGTTCATGGCCCAGGCCACGATGCAGTCGTCCATCGCGCGGTCGATGTCGATCGTGCGCGTCATGGACGAACCGTCCGCGCCCTCGGCCAGCACGTACTTGCCGTTCTTTTTGTCGTAACCGCACATCTCCAGCAGGGTGGAGAGCAGCACGCCGGTGAACTCGGAACAGCTCACCATGCCGTGCGTGTACTGAACGGAAGGCAGCGCCACGTTGCCCCATTCAGGCGCGGAGTTGGCGCCGCATTCGATGAAATGGATGCGCGAGACGCTGGGCAGGCGCATCAGGTCGTCCATGGTGAACACGCGCTCGCGCTTCACCAGGCCATTGACCATCAGGCGGTGCTGCGACGGGTCGATGTCCCACCAGCCCTGGTGATGGCGTTCGAAATGCAGGCCGTTGGGCGTGATGATGCCGAACAGGCCCTGCAAGGGCGTGAAGCTCACGGACGCCTGCGGCACCCGGGTCAGCCCCGGGCTCTGGCGGCGCTGCAGGTTGCCTTCCCACTTGCTGGGCTTGCCATAACCGTCGGTGGCGACGGACTGGCCCAGGCCGGTGGTGTGCGCGGGCATCTTGAGAATGGCGACTTCGCCCTCGGCGGCCACGGCGCGGGTGGCCGTGGAGGCAGTGGCCACGGCACCGGCGCCCATCGCGAGCGCCTTGCCCATGAAACTGCGCCGGGCCTTGCGGGCCTGCTCCAGCTTGTCGGCGCTCAGGTGGTTTTCGGGGGCTGGCAGAACGCGCCCGATGACGTCGCTCAGGTCTTTGGACACGGTTGTTTTCCTTGTGGGGTGGCGCGGGACGTCCTGAATGGATTGGGACTATATGAGTGATTGCTGATATTCGGATTGGTGTAAACCCGTAGCCACTTCGCCCTCGATAGGGTTTTCACGCTAGGCGTTCTCTCCCCGCTCGATAGCATGAACCATCGAAATATGCGTACTTACGAATAATTAACGACAGCTGAGCTCATCTGCTACAGTTTTGGATGCAATTACATTTCGACACCCACTGGAGACCCACGATGAAGAAAACGATGAAATGGCTCGCTGCGGGCGTGCTGGGCGCCGCTGCCATGGGCGCGCAAGCCCAGGTCAATCAGATCAAGGTGTGGGCGGCCGCCTGTGCCAACTGCCACGGCACCGATGGCCGCGCAGAACCGGGCGCCATTTCGCTGGCCGGCCAGAGCAAGGACGACCTGCTGCAGAAACTGCTGGACTTCAAGGCCGGCAAGCGGCCCGCGACGATCATGCACCAGCTCGCCAAGGGCTACACCGACGAACAGCTGGCCGACATCGCCGGCTACTTCGCTGCCCAGAAGAAATAACCAGGAGCCCACACCATGCAACGTCGTCAATTCGTTCAAACGCTGGGCGCGGGTTCCGCGGTCGCCAGCCTGGGTCTCATGAGCGGCTGCGCCACCACCGGCAGCGGCGCCAAGGTGGTCGTCGTGGGTGGCGGCTACGGTGGCGCCACCGCCGCCAAATACGTTCGCCTGTTCTCCGACCACGGCATCGACGTGACCCTGGTCGAACCCAACGCGGCTTTCGTGTCGTGCCCGATCTCCAACATGGTGCTCGGCGGCCACAAGACCATGTCCGACATCACCGTGCCCTACGAGAACCTGAGCAAGCGCCACGGCATCAAGGTGGTGCGCGACATGGTCGCCAGCATCGACCCGGTCAAGCGCACGGTGAAGCTGGCCAGCGGCGGTGAACTGCCCTACGACCGCCTGATCCTCTCGCCCGGCATCGACTTCATGTGGGACACGCTGCCCGGCATGGCGAAGCCCGGCGCGGCCGACAAGGTGCTGCACGCCTGGAAGGCCGGCCCGCAGACCGTGGCGCTGCGCCAGCAGCTCGAGGCCCTGCCCGATGGCGGCACGTACGCACTCTCGATCCCGCTGGCCCCGTACCGCTGCCCGCCCGGCCCCTACGAGCGCGCCTGCATGGTGGCCAGCTACTTCAAGAAGGCCAAGCCAAAGAGCAAGGTCGTGATCTTCGACGCCAACGACGACATCACATCCAAGAAGGGCCTGTTCATGAAGGCCTGGGACGAGCACTACAAGGGCATCATCGAATACCGCCCGAAGCACAAGGTGGTGGACGTGGACGCCGCCACCAACACGCTGAAGTTCGAGTTCAACGACGACTTCAAGGCCGGCGTGGCCAACGTGATCCCGACGCAGCGCGCGGGCGAGATCGCCGTGAAGACCGGCCTGGCCACCGCCAATGCGCGCTGGTGCGAGGTGGACTTCCTCACCTTCGAGTCGAAGGCCGCGAAGAACATCCACGTGCTGGGCGACGCGATCCAGATCGCGCCGGGCATGCCCAAGTCGGGCCACATGGCCAACCAGCACGGCAAGACCTGCGCGGCCGCCGTGGTCTCGCTGCTGCAGGGCAAGGAACCGCCCGCGCTGCCGATCTACGCCAACACCTGCTACAGCTTCGTGACCGCCACCGACGTGGTGCACGTGGCCAGCGTGCACCGCTACGACGCCGCGCAGAAGACCATGCTGGCCGTGCCCGGCTCGGGCGGCCTGTCCAGCGCGGCGAGCGAACTCGAAGGCGCCTATGCCATGGCATGGGCGCGCAACATCTGGGCCGACTCGCTGGCCTGATGCCACAGCCTCTCGCCAAAGCCCTGCTTGCAGGGCTTTTTCTTTGCCCATCCCAGCCCCGCCCCGGAGAACACCCTTCATGAAACGCCGGTCTTTCGCATCCCTGGCTCTGCTGCCCCTGTTCACGGCCCACGTCAACGCCCAGCCGGCCGAGCGCATCGGCGTGCTGTTCCTGCACGGCAAGAACCCCGGCGGGCCGGCAAGCCCCCAGTACGGGCCTGTGAAAGCCGCCATGGAGAAGCAGGGCTGGCTGGTGGCGCTGCCCGACATGCCGTGGTCACGCAACCGCTACCTGCAGGGCAACTGGGACGGTGCCATGGTCGAGATCGCCCAGCACGTGAAAGCGCTGCAGGACCAGGGTGCCACGCGCATCGTGCTCATGGGGCACAGCATGGGCGTGCCCGCTGCCATGAGCCACGCCGCGCGCGGTGGCACGGCGCACGCGCTGGTGCTGCTGGCGCCGGGCCATGTACCGCAGGGCTACTTCACCGCACCACAGCTGGCACCGGTTCGCGAAAGCATCGAGAATGCCCGCGCCCTGGTGGCTGCCGGCAAGGGCGACGAAAGCCAGCGCTTCATCGACATCAACCAGGGCCGGCAGCAACCCGTCGTCACCACCGCGAAGAATTTCCTCTCGTACTTCGACCCTGAATCCGACGCCGACATGGGCGTGACCGCACCGAAGCTGCCGGCCAGCCTGCCGGTGCTGACCGCCATCGGCCAGGGAGACCCCCTGTTCAACCGCGTGCGCAGTTACTACGTCGACAAGCTGCCAGCGAACCCGAAAACGCGGCTGCTGGAGGTGTCGGGCGGCCACCTGGAGACGCCACAGGTGGCGCTGGAGCAGGTCATGGCCTGGATACCGCAGGCCATCGCGGCCTGAGCCGTATACTTTGTCCCGCGCCGCAAGGCGCATCCGCTAGGGGTGTTGCACCGGGGTTCCGATTCCGGCCGCGACTGAGAGAGTCCCTTTGAACCTGATTGAGGTAATCCTCGCGCAGGGAAGCAGGCCGGATACCCAAGCCCCGTCGCCACGCGCCGGGAGGCACCCGGCCCAGCCCACCTGCTTCAACACTGCTTGGAGCATTTCCATGTCGATGAGTCCGTCCCCGGCCAACCAGGCCCTCACCCCCGTGCCGCAAGGCAACCGGGTCTTCCACTTCCACGAACACGCGGCGCTCTGGTTCAGCCTGGGCACCGGCCTGCTGGTGATGCAGATCGGCGCCTACCTCGTGCCCGCCGTCGGCACGCGCGACGCGGTGATCGCCATCATCCTGGGCTCGCTGATCGGCGCCGGCCTGCTGGCCTGGACGGCGCGCCTGGGCTGCCAGACCGGCCTGTCCAGCGCCGGTCTGATGCACGCCACCTACGGCAGCGCCTTCGCGCGCCTGCCGGTGCTGCTGAACATCGCGCAACTGCTGGGCTGGACCACGTTCGAGCTGGTCATCATGCAGGAGGGCACGGTGGCCATCGCCACGCAGACCCTGGGCATGGAGGTGGACGGTTTCACCGGCAAGCTGCTGGCCACGCTGCTGTGGGGCGCCGTGCTCACCGCGCTGATGGCAGGTTCCATGCTCACGCTGGTGCGGCGCTTCGTGAGCCGCTTCGCGCTGCCGCTGGTGATCGCCTCGCTGGCCTGGCTCACCTGGCAGTTCGGCACGCGCCTGGTGGCGCAGGGCTTCGACGGTTTCTGGAACCGCCCCGGCGCGGGCGGCATGGGCATGTTCTCGGCCATGGATCTCGTGATCGCCATGCCGGTCTCGTGGCTGCCGCTGGTGGCCGACTACGCGCGCCATGGCAAGCGCAGCGCCACCACCTTCGGCGGCACATGGCTCGGCTATGCGCTGGCCAACATCTGGTGCTATGCGCTCGGCGTGCTGGTGGTGAGCACGGTGGAGCCCGGCACCAACCTGGTGGGCGCGCTGCTGCTCGCACAGGGTGGCCTGATCGCGCTCGGCCTGATCCTGCTCGACGAGATGGACAACGCCTACGGCGACGCGCACTCGGGCGCGGTGTCGGTGCACAGCCTGCGCCCGCGCTGGAGCATCCGCGCCGCCGGCCTCGGCTTTGCCGTGGTCTGTACCGCGCTCGCGCTGGTGCTGCCGATCCACACGCTGGAACCGTTCCTGTTGCTGCTGAGCTCGGTTTTCGTGCCGCTGTATGGCGTGATCCTGGGTCGGCTGGGTAACGGCACCGCGGTGCCGAGCCTCACCGCGCGCACCGTGGACTGGAGCGCCGCTGCGCTGTGGGTGGGCGGCATCGCCACCTACCACCTGCTCAAGCAGTACGCCCCCGACCTCGGTTCGGCCCTGCCCACGCTCGCCCTGACCTTCGTGCTGGCCGCGCTCACGCGGCCGCGCAACGCCGGCGGTCTCTCGACCGCCCGGGCCTGATGATGTTCAGGCCGCGCCGTGCTTCACGCTCGCGCTCTTTTGCGCTGTGGAAGAGGCGCGTGTCCATGGTTGAGTGGGCCATGCCCGGCGCCGGTGTAGACATCGGCGCCCTGTTCGATGGCCTGCAGGATGTAGCCACGCGCCCTGGCCACGGCCACGTCCAGCGGCTCGCCGAGTGCGAGATGGCTGGCAATGGCGGACGACAGCGTGCAACCCGTGCCGTGCGTGTTGCGGCTCGTGATGCGCGGCGACGCGAGCCGCTGCGCGGGGCCCGGGCCGGTCACCAGCAGGTCGGCCACTTCGTCGCCCGGCAGGTGGCCGCCCTTGAGCAACACGGCCTGTGCACCCATGGCCAGCAGGTCGCGCGCGGCGGCTTCGAGTTCGTGTGCCGCGGTGATCGGTCGACCCACCAGCAGCGCGGCCTCGTCCAGGTTGGGCGTGACCACGGTAGCGAGCGGGAACAGCTCCTCCACCAGCACCTGCGCCGTGTCGGGCGCAATCAGGCGATCGCCGCTGGTGGCCACCATCACCGGGTCGAGCACCACCTGCTTCACGTTGTAGTGTTTCAGGGCCCATGCCACGGTGCGCACGATGTCGGGCGCGTGCAGCATGCCGATCTTCACCGCGTCCACGCCGATGTCGTCGAGCACGGCGCTCAGCTGGGCCTTGAGCATTTCGGGCGGCACGCCGTGGATGCCGCTCACGCCCAGCGTGTTCTGCGCCGTCAGCGCCGTGATGGCCGTCATGCCGTAGCAGCCCAGCGCGGCAAAGGTCTTCAGGTCGGCCTGGATGCCCGCACCACCGCCACTGTCGGAACCAGCGATGGACAGGACACGGGTGTAGCGTTGCGGTTCGTTCGTCATGGCCGGGATTCTAGAGACACCCCCCGCGCGGCCCTTTCTCCCGCAGTGGCATTCTGAAATGACCGATTCTCAAAAACCTTCCGCTGTCGTGCTCGGTGCCGGCCTCATGGGCCGGCTGCTGGCCTGCGCGCTGGCGCAGCGTGGCCACCGCGTCGAGGTGATCGATGCCGGCGGGCCGGAAGCCGCGCACGCCGCGGCGCGCGTGGCCGCGGCCATGCTCGCGCCGCTGGCCGAGTCGGCCGTGACCGAACTCAACGTGGTGCGCATGGGCCAGCACGCGCTGGCGCGCTGGCCGCAGCTGCTGGCCGCACTGGAGCAGCCAGTGTTCTTCCAGCAGGCCGGCACGCTGGTGCTGTGGCACCGGCAGGACGCGGCAGAGGCCGAGCGTTTCGCGGGTCAGCTCGCGCGCACCAGCGCCGCCGTGCCTTCGCTGCCGCAGGCACAGCGCCAGGATGGCGCCGCGCTGACCGCGCTGGAGCCCGCGCTCGCACACCGCTTCGCGCAAGGGCTGTACCTGCCCGGCGAAGGCCAGCTCGACAACCGCCAGCTGCTCGCCGCGCTCGCGCACCAGATGCAGCTGCTCGGCGTGACGGTGCGCTGGCACACGGCTCGCACACCCGCCGAGGTGGACCCGGGGCCGGATGCGTGGCTGTTCGACTGCCGGGGCCTGGGCGCACAACCGCAGTGGAGCGCGCTGCGCGGCGTGCGCGGCGAGGTGGCGCGCATCCACGCGCCGGGCGTGAGCCTGTCGCGCCCCACGCGCCTGGTGCACCCGCGCTATCCGCTCTACATCGCGCCCAAGCCCGATGGCGTGTTCGTGATCGGCGCGACCGAGATCGAGTCCGACGACCTCTCACCGGCCAGCGTGCGCTCCACGCTGGAGCTGCTGAGCGCGGCCTACACCGTGCACCCAGGCTTCGGTGAGGCGCGCATCATCGAACTGGGTGTGCAGCTGCGCCCCACCCTGCCCGACAACCTGCCCGCGCTGCACCTCACCGGACCGCGCAGAATGGCCATCAACGGCCTGTACCGGCACGGCTTCATGATCGCGCCCGCGGTGCTGGACGCGGCGCTGGAAGTCGTGGACCAGGGCCGTTCGCCGCTGGCCGATGCGCTGGGTCTGGCGGTCATCCGCTGAATGAATGGAAACTCTCGCATGAACGTGCTCATCAACCAGGAACCCCGTGAACTGCCCGACGGCGCGACACTGGCGGACGCGCTGCAGCTGTGGCAACCGCCCGCCGTGTTCGCCACCGCCGTCAACCTGCAGTTCGTGCCGCGTTCGGCCTACGCACAGCACCGCCTGAACGACGGTGACCGCATCGAAATCATCGCCCCCGTCACGGGTGGCTGAGGAGACCATCGCCATGGACATGACCAACCCGCTCGCCCACGAAGACCCGCTGGTGCTCTACGGCGAGAGCTTCGCCGGCCGCCTGCTGCTGGGCACCTCGCGCTACCCCTCGCCCGCCACGCTGGAAGCCGCCGTGAAGCGCTCGCAGCCCGCCATGCTCACCGCCTCGCTGCGTCGCCAGGGTGCCGCGCAACCCGAGGCCGGCGCGGCGTTCTGGAAGCTGCTGCAGGAACTGGCCGTGCCCGTTCTGCCCAACACCGCCGGCTGCCACACGGCACAGGAAGTCATCACCACCGCGCAGATGGCGCGCGAGGTGTTCAACACGCCATGGATCAAGCTCGAGCTGATCGGCGACGACTACAGCCTGCAGCCCGACACGCTCAACCTGGTGGACTGCGCGCGCCAGCTCATCAACGACGGTTTCAAGGTGCTGCCCTACTGCACCGAAGACCTGGTGCTGTGCCAGCGCCTGGTGGACGTGGGCTGCCAGGCCGTGATGCCCTGGGCCGCACCCATCGGCACCGGCCAGGGCCCGGTGAACCCGTATGCCATGCGCCTGCTGCGCGAACGCCTCAGCGTGCCGCTCATCGTCGACGCGGGCCTGGGCCTGCCTTCACACGCCTGCACGGTGATGGAGTGGGGCTTTGACGCCGTGCTGCTCAACACCGCCGTGGCGCTGGCGCAGTCGCCGGTGGACATGGCCGGCGCCTTCGCCGACGCGGTGCGCGCCGGCCGCGCCGCCTTCCGCTCGGGTGCGATGCGGCCCCAGGCCAGCGCGCAGCCCAGCACCCCCGTCATGGGCACGCCGTTCTGGCACCACAACTGAGCCACGCGCCGCCAGGAGGCCTTCATGACCGTCACGAGCACATCCACCGAAGCGATGGCGCTGGCCATCGTGGACGCGCACCGCGCCACGCTGGCCCTGCCTGTGCCGGACAACGCCATGCCACCCGCACCGGCATCCGACGATCCCGTGTTCGTCGCGGCGTTGCAGGCGGCACACACGCTGGGCTTCGTCGACGCCGATGCCCTGTGCGTGGCCCGCGCGTGGTCCACGCGCACCCGGCGCACAGGACAGTTCGACGCAACACAGTGGCCCGAGGAGCCGGCCGATTTCGACATCGCGCCCTTCCCGCGCGAAAACACCTTCGCGCCCTGCCCGAAGGCGCTCGGCCTGTACGCGGTGATGCCCGATGCCGCATGGACCATCCGCATGGCGCGCGCGGGCGTGCCCACGGTGCAGCTGCGCTTCAAGTCCGGCGACGCGCAGGCCATCCGCGACGAGGTGCGCGCGACGGTGGCCGGCGTGAAGGAAACGGGCGCGCGCCTGTTCATCAACGACCACTGGCGCGAGGCCATCGACGCCGGGGCCTACGGCGTGCACCTGGGCCAGGAAGACCTGCAGGCCATGGCGCCCGAAGAGCTGGATGCCATCCGCGCCGCCGGCCTGCGCCTGGGCCTGAGCACGCATGGCTACGCCGAGATGCTGATCGCCGACCGGCACAGCCCGAGCTACATCGCGATGGGCGCGGTGTTTCCCACCACCCTGAAGCAGATGGCGACCGCACCTCAGGGCACGGGCCGCCTGCGTGCCTACGCCGCGCTGTTGCGCGACTACCCGCGCGTGGCCATCGGCGGCGTCGATCTCGGCAACCTGCCCGAGGTGCTGAAGGCCGATGTGGGTTCGGTGGGCGTGGTGCGCGCCCTCATGACCGCCAACCCGCTGAGCGATGCCGTGGCCGAATGGACCACCGCGCTCGAACGCAAGATCGCCTGATTCAGACCGGTCTCAGGGGCACATGCGGCCCGGCGGACGGCATCACCTGGATGCGGTCCTGGGCGGACACCACACCACCGCGCAGCACCACCGCCATCACCCCGGCCTTGCGCACGAGTTCCCCATCGGCGGTGCGGCCCAGCACCGCGGCCTTCAAGCCGGGCTGGAACCGGTCGATCTGCACGCAGGGGTTGCGCAGCCCCGTGATGCGCAGGCGCACACTGGCGCCCACCTTCAGTTCGGCACCCGTGGACAACTCCAGCAGATCGATGCCTTCGGTGGTGATGTTCTCGCCCATCTCGCCAGGGTGCACCGTGTGACCATGTGCGGCCAGATCCTGGAACAGTTCGGCCTGCAGCAGATGCACCTGGCGAAGGTTGGGCTGGTTCGGGTCTCGCGCCACGCGTGAGCGGTGCTGCACCGTCGCGCCGCAGTGCGCATCGCCCTGCACGCCCAGCCCCTCCAGCAGGGTGATGGCGTGCACGCGGTTCTTCGAGAAGCCGTGAGCAGGGCTGAGATGAACGGCAGTGACGCGGGCGGTCATGGTCTCCGGATTTTTAGCACAGCATGTCGCGCTGGTGGCGCCTTGTTTCCAATCTTGCAACCTGTTGTTGGCGGCTGTGTCAGACAACGCCGCGATGCGCTTGCGTCCGTGCTTTGGCGCACAGAACTCCACCCAAACAGCCCGCACATTGGTGCTCATCAACAGCTTTCATCAAGGAGCTCACCATGAAGCACGTCACGCATTCCTTGCAACGACCAGCGCTGCTGGCAGCGGCAGCCGCCATGGCCGTGCTGGCCGGCTGCGCCACCCGGCCGGACCCGGTGCACCAGCAGCCCTCGCCCACCGTCTACCAGTACCCCTCGCAACCAGCGCAAGGCGTTGATTACCGGCGCCGCACCAACGAAACGCTGTACGAGGCACCTGTGACCTCGGTGCGTGCCATGGTCGGCCCACCCACTGGTCAGCGCTGCTGGATCGAGCGCGAGCAGGTGGAAAGCCGGCGCAACGTCCCTGGCGCCATCGTCGGTGGCGTGATCGGCGGCGTGCTGGGCCACCAGATCGGTGGCGGCACCGGCCGCGACATCGCCACGGTGGGCGGCGCGGTGGCAGGCGCAGCGGTGGGCTCCAACGTGGGCCGCAACACGCAGACGCAGGAGGTGCAGCGCTGCGCCGAGACCGGCACCAGCGCGGTGGAGTACTGGGACGTGAGCTACACCTTCCGCGGTGTTCAGCACCATGTCCAGATGACATCGCCACCTGGACGCACCGTTCTGGTCAACGAGAACGGCGAACCGCGCATCTGACGGCGCGCGTTGCCTGCCGGCTCAGCCGCCCGTTGCCACAAGGCGGGCGGCGCGTCGGGTTTCAGGCAGCCGGGTTCGCAGCGCCAGCGCGGGCTGCTCTCCCTGTAGCGCCTCGTTGGGCGTCACGAACCACAGCGCGAGGTCGGCGCCCGCCAGCGTGCCGCGCAGTTCCGCACCGACCATCGTCACCTCGTGGCGGATGGCGGCGCGCTGGAGATCGAACTGGAACAGCGGCAACATGTCACCCCAGGGCGTGCTGACGGAAATGACATCGCCCGAGACGATCCACCGGGCCACGAGCGACACAGGCTGGGAGACACAGGACCCGTCGTCCTGCCGACCCCGCTGGCTGATGAGGTCGGCCAGCTCGCTGCCGCTGACCCAGCCGCCGGTGTCCGCGAAGGCTTCGGCCATGGCGATCCAGCGGGGTGACGGCCCCTCTGCCGTGCCCGGCCTCGCCCTGGGCGCGAGGCTGAACGGTTTTGCTGCACACAGGGTCGGATTGAACATGTAAGCCTCCGGATCGATGGCTGCGTGCGCGGCGCGCACGACGGTCCGAAAGGGTGCCCCGGCCGAGCCTGAAGGCGCCGCGGAAGACACGCAGTGGCGTTTCAAGGGCACACACGGCCCGTGAAACGCCACCAATGGATGAACGGCTCAGCCGCCCAGCGCCACGTAACGGTCGGCGCGCGCGGCGTGCCGCACCGCCTGCAGCGTGCTTTGCATGGCCATGGCAGGCCGCTCGCCATGCAGCCATTCGTTCGGCGTCACGAACCACAGCGCCAGCTCCGGGCCTTCCAGCACGCCGCCCAGTTCCGCCAGCACCAGGGGTATGCCCGGGTGGACCGACGCCCGCTGCAAATCGAACTGGAACATGGGCAGCACGTGGCCCCAGGGGCTGTCGATCACCACCACCGAGCGCGACACGATCCAGCGCGCCACCAGCGACACCGGCTGCGACGCCTGCGCCTGTGCATTCAGCAGGCCGTGCTCGCGGATCAGTTCGGCCAGTTCATCCCCGCTCACCAGACCGCCGGTGTCGGCGAAAGCGGCCGCAGTGGACATCCACTGGAAGGGCGACACGCCATCCGGGCGCGATCCGACCATCTCGCGGTCGGGGGACGTCGTGTCCCGGAACCAGGTCGACAAGGGTTCGGCAAAGGGCTGGGCAATCGGCATGTCAGGGCTCCTGCGGGTGGGGGTCCTGCGCGGCGCGCGGGATGCAGAGAGGTTGCCGCAGGGCGGAATGCATGGTCTGTGCGTTTTCGCCCATTGCCTTGTCGGACAACATGCCGTCCTGGCGTCCAATACGGTGCATGACCAGTCCCGACCCCTCCCCCACCCACGCCGACACCGACCAGCGCCTGACCGAGCTCGAGATCAAGGCCAGCTACGCCGACGACCTGCTCGACACCCTCAACCAGATGGTGGCGCGCCAGCAGGAACAGATCGACCTGCTGCTGCGCGAGGTCATCCGCCTGCGCCAGCGCGGCGAGCCGGAAGCCACCCCCGCCGCGCGCAACCCGCGCGACGAACTGCCGCCGCACTACTGACCGTCAGGCGCCCGGCAAGCCTCAACCCGGGTTCAGCCGTCGGTGCACCGCGGCCTCGCGCGCCAGCGCGGCGTCGAAGTCGCCCAGTTGCTCGCCGTGCACCAGCCGCTTGATCTCGGCCAGCAGGGCCGGGCTGCTGCGCGCGAGCTGTTGCGCCAGTGCGCGTGCGCGGGCAGGCAGCTCCTCGTCGTCCACCACCTGCCACACCAGGCCACAGCGCCCGGCTTCGGCGGCGTCGATCTCCTGCCCAAGCATGAGCAGCCCCTTGGCTTTCTGCAGGCCCACCAGGCGCGGCAGCAGCGCCGCCACTCCGCCGGTGCCGAACAGGCCGACCTGCACCTCGGGCAGCACGAACCGCGCGCCGCGCCCGGCCACGGTGAGGTCGCCATTGAGCATGAGCTCGAACCCCGCGCCCACCACCCAGCCCTGCGCGGCCACCACCACGGGCTGCGGCGCGCGGACCAGCGCAGCGGCGAGCGCCTGCAGGGTGTCGACGAACGCAGGCGTGGGTGGGTCGTCGCGGTCTTTCCCGGCGCAGAAGGCGCGGCCTTCGCCCGACAGCAGGATGGCGCGCACGGCCGGGTCGGCCACGCCGGCCTGCACGGCCGCGAGAAGATCGCTGGCCAGTTCGAGCGTCAGCGCATTGAGGCGTTGCGGACGGTTCAGGCGCAGCTCGAGCACGCCTGCATCGAGGGTCTGGATCAGGGACACCGGTGGCTGCGCGGGTTACTGCCGCACCAGCTTGAGCGGGCGGCCATTGTCGAAGCTGCCTTCCAGCGTGCGGTCGTCCACGCGCTTGAGCGTCGCCTTGCGATCACGACAGCCCTGCACGGCGTTGGCGGCCTCCACGCGCAGGTTCAGCCCGGCATCGGCGTCGCCGGTGAGCACGATCGGAAACGGCCGACCCACGCACACGTCCTTGCGGTCGCGGTCGCCGCGCCCGAAGGTCGTCCAGGTGCCGGCGCCGCCCTTGATCTCCACGGCGCCCTCGCGCCCGTCGCTGCCTTCCGTGGCGAAGGTCACTCGCCAGGTACCGTCCAGCGGCGACTGGGCCCAGCCTGCCCCGGCGGCCACGCAGGCCGCGATGGTGAACCACATCCGATGCATTGCCGTCATGGGAACTCCGTTGAAAAACGGCATTCTCGCCTCACGCCAGCCATTGCGCCAGCGAGATCCGTCCGATGCGCGCACCCGCCCCGGGGATCAGTTCCTTGCCCGCCAGCGGCGTGCCGAAGTACGTGGCCGAGGCGTCGGTCACCACCTCGCGCGGGTCCTGCCGGGCCGCGAAGACCTGCCGGACCAGCTGGTCGAGCGGCAGAGCCTCGGGCCCCGCCACCTCGCAGGTGCCGTTCAGCGGCGGCTGCGTGGCCACATCGGCCAGGGCAGCGGCCACGTCGGCCGAGGCAATGGGCTGCAGCGGTGCCGACGGCAGGCGCACGGTCTGGCCGTCGGTGCCGCCATGGGCAATCGCCATCAGGAACTCGTGGAACTGTGTGGCGCGCACGATGGTGTAAGGCACGCCGCCCGCCTGGATGAGGGCTTCCTGCGCCACCTTGGCGCGGAAGTAACCGCTGGCGGGCAGGCGCTCGGAGCCCACCACCGACAGCGCCACCACATGCCGCACACCGGCGCGGGCGCTGGCCTCCAGCAGGTTGCGTGTGGAGGCGCGGAAGAAGTGCATCACCGCCTCGTCCTCGAAGGAGGGCGAGTTGGTGACGTCCACCACCACCTGCGCACCCGCCAGGGCCTCGCCCAGGCCTTCGCCGGTGACGGCGTTCACGCCCGAGGAAGGCGAGGCCGCCATCACTTCGTGGCCCGCTGTGCGCAGCAGGGCGGTGACCTGTTTGCCGATGAGGCCGCTGCCTCCGATCACGACGATGTTCATGCGATCTCCTTCTCAGCCACGGGCGCGAGCATGCCGACGGCCATGCGGTTCCAGGCGTTGATCTGTGCGATGAACCAGCTCAGCTCCACGATTTCCTGGTCGCTGAACTGGCCTTTCAGCAGGTCGAAGTCCGCGTCGCGGCTGCCGTGGTGCTCCACCATCCGGGTCATCGTCTCGGCCCAGTTGAGGGCGGCACGTTCTCGCGCGCTGTAGAGGCCGGTCTCGCGCCAGGTCGACAGGCTGTTGATGCGCTGCCACTGCTCCTTGTGCTTGCGCAGGTCACGCACGTGCATGTCCACGCAGAAGGCGCAGCCGTTGAGCTGCGAGACGCGTGTCTTCACGAGCTCGATGAGGATGGGGCCGAGCGAGGAGGCGGCGATGGTGGCGCCGGTGGCGGCCATGGCCTGGTAGGCCTTGGGCGCGATCTCGATCCAGGGAAGTCGGGGCTGGTTCATGGTTCGTCTTTCAGGGGTGGTTGGGAAACACACCCTGAAGACGGTCAGGGCCTCGGGTTTGTGACAGCCAGTTCCCGGCCGAGGGCCGCGGCGATGCGGGCGAGCTTGTCCGGGTTGCGCTGCACGTGCACGCGCAGGATGCGTTCACCATCGGTCTCGAACGACTGCGCCGACTCCAGCCCCCCGTCGATGAAGCGCAGCAGGCCCCATTGCCCGTTGAGCACGACCACCTCGAAGCGCACCGCGTCGCCAAAGCGCCGGTGCGTGGCGTAGAAGAGCTGCGCGATGCGCCGGTCGCCCACGATGGCCACGCCGAAGCTGGGCACCTTGCCGCCGCCGTCGCCGATGAGCTGCGCGTCCTCGGCCAGCAGGGCTTTGAGCGCATCGAACCGCCCGCTGGAGGCGGCATCGGCGAAACCGCGCAGCAGCCGCAACTGCGTTTCGCGCGGCACGATGTGGCGCGGCCGGTCGTCCTGCAGCTGCGCTCTGGCCCGGTGCACGATCTGGCGGCACGCGCTCTCGGTCTTGCCCAGGGCCTCGGCCACCTCGCCGTAGTCGGCGTCGAACACCTCGCGCATCAGGAAGGCCGCGCGCGCCTCCGGCGCCAGGCGTTCGAGCATGGCCAGGAAGGCCACGGACACATCGTCGGCACGCTCCAGCAACTGTTCGGGCGTCACGGGCGAATCGGACATCAGCGGCTCGGGCAGCCAGGTGCCGATGTAGTGCTCGCGCTGCACCTTGGCGCTGCGCAGGCGGTCGATGGCCAGGCGGGTGGTGACGGTGACCAGCCAGGCCTCGCCGCTGTCCAGATCGCCGTGTGAGGCCTCGTGCCAGCGCAGCCAGGCGTCCTGCACCACTTCCTCGGCCTCGGCGGCCGAGCCGAGCATGCGGTAGGCGATGCCCTGCAGCCGGGGGCGCAGGCGATTGAAGGTGGCGGTGGGATCGTTCATGACCAGCCAGACGTTCGGGCAACGCGGTTTGTGACAGTGTGCATGCCCGACATCATCGCCACAGCCGTCCCACGGCGCCACGGGGTTTAGACCCCGGCCCTACACTGGCCCGACCACCCCACCCCGCCGCACCATGCCCGACACCCCCACCATCGATCCGGCCGCGACGCTGCACTTCATCGTCAACAGCCGTTCCGGCAGCCAGGACGGCGACGGCACGCGCGAATCCATCGAGACCGCGCTGGCCCGCGCCGGGCGGCGGGGCGAGCTGCACGCCTGCGTGCCGGCCGATCTGCCCCGCCTCACGGCCGATCTGGCCCGGCAGGCGCGCGAAACCGGCTCGGCGATCATCGCCGTGGGGGGCGACGGCACCATCAACACCGTGGCCCAGGCCGCGCACGCCGCCGGCTGCCCGATGGGCGTGATCCCGCGCGGCACCTTCAACTATTTCGCGCGCACGCACGGCATCGCCACCGAGGTGGACCACGCCCTGGCGCAATTGCTCGCTGCGCAGCCGGAACCGGTGCAGGTGGCCGCGGTGAACGAACACCTGTTCCTGGTGAACGCCAGCCTGGGCCTCTACCCCGACCTGCTGGAAGACCGCGAGGTGTGGAAGAACCGCTTCGGCCGCAGCCAGTGGGTGGCGATCTGGGCGGCCTTCGCCACCCTGCTGCGTGCGCAGCGGCGGCTCAGGCTGCGCATCGGACTGAACGGCGCCCAGCGCGAGGTGCAGACCCTCACCCTGTTCATCGGCAACAACCGCCTGCAGCTCGAACAGGTGGGCGTGGTGGAAGACCAGCGCCCCGACGGCGCACGCGACACCGGCCGCGTCACCGCGGTGATGCTCAAGCCGATCGGCACTTTCGGCATCCTGAAACTCATGCTGCGCGGCGCGATGGGCACGCTGGGTGAGGCCGACGACATCGAACGCTTCGAGTTCCAGCAGATGGTGGTGAAGCCTCCCGCCTTCATGGGCCGCCGGCGCATGAAGCTCGCGTTCGACGGTGAGGTGGTGCGCGTGCGCCCGCCGCTGGACATCCGCGTGCTGCCCACGCCGCTGTTCCTGCTCAAGCCGCCACCCGGCGACAGGGAGGCACCGGCTTGAGTCTGATCCTTCACCTGTCGGACCCGCACTTCGGCACCGAGCAGGTGCACGTGGCGCAGGCCCTGATGCGGTTGGCCGAGCGGACCCAGCCGGACCTCGTGGTGCTCTCCGGCGACATCACCCAGCGCGCGCGCAGCGCCCAGTTCCGCGCCGCGCGCGCCTTCATGAAGCAGCTGCCCACGCCACAGCTGGTGCTGCCGGGCAACCACGACATTCCGCTGTTCAACCTCTGGGCCCGGTTGATGAACCCGTACGGGGCGCACCGCGCGGCCTTCGGTGACACGCTCGAACCCGCCTTCAACCTGCCCGACCTGCTGGTGCTGGGCGTCAACACCACGCGGGCGCACCGCCACAAGAACGGCGAGATCTCGGCGGCGCAGGTGGCGCGTGTGGCCGGGCAGCTCTCAAGGGCCACGCCACAGCAGCTGCGCGTGGTGGTGGTGCATCAGCCAATCGACGTGCAGCGTCCGCAGGACGTGCACGACCGCGTGATCGGCCACGCCGCCGCGCAGGACGCCTGGGCGGCTGCGGGGGCCGACATCGTGCTGGGCGGCCACATCCACCTGCCCTACGTGATGCCCCTGCCCGGCCTGCAACGGCCGATGTGGGCGGTGCAGGCCGGCACCGCGGTGTCGAGCCGTGTGCGGCCCGGTGCACCGAACTCGGTGAACCTGGTGCGCTGGCAAGCCGCCAGCGGTTACTGCGCTGTCGAACAATGGGACCACGCAGCCACCGAAAATGCCTTCGTGCAGGTGCGCGTTACGCGCCTTCACCCGGCTCGCTGATCAGCCGAACATGAGCGACTGATGCGCGGCGGCGCCAGCCATGGCACCCGCGCCCACCGAAATTGCCACGTTGCCCGCCGCGCGCGCGGCATCGCCGCAGGCGAACACACCCGGCACGCTGGTGGCCTGCATCGCATCGGTGCGGATGAAGGCGCCCGTGGGGCCCTCGTCCATCGCGCAACCCAGTTGCGCGGCCACCGGGCTGGCGATGTGCGTGCGCGACGCGGTGAACAGGCCATCCATCGCGAAGCGGCGCCCGTCGCGCAGTTCCACCGTGGCCGTGTCCGTCAGCCGTGCCACCGCGCCGGCCTCGACCGTGACGCCGCGCGCGGCCAGTGCGGCGCGTTGCGCCTCGTCGGGCACGAAGGCGTCGTTGAGGAAGAAGGTGGTCGAACCCCAGTCCGGCAGCATGAGCGCGTGGTGGATGGACAGCGGGCCGACCGCGAGCACGCCGATGCGCCCCTGGTCGAGTTCATAGCCATGGCAGTAAGGGCAATGGAAGACGCCCCGGCCCCAACGCTCCGCCAGGCCTTCGATCGACGGCAACTCGTCCACCACACCCGTGGCAAGCACCAGCTTGCGCGCGCGTTCGGCGAGACCGTCGGCCGTGGACACGCGAAAACCGCCGTCCTCGGCCACCGCCTGCGCCGCGGTGCCGTCCAGCCAGCGCACATTCGGGTACGCGAGCAACTGGGCGCGGCCATCGGCGGCAATGTCTGCGGGCGCGCGGCCGTCGTGTCCCAGGAAACCATGCGAGGCGCTGGCGAAGCGGTTGCGCCGCACGCCGGCGTCGATCACGAGCACGCGGCGCCGGGCGCGCGCGAGTTGCAATGCAGCCGACAGGCCGGCGTAGCTGCCGCCGATCACGATGGCGTCATTCGGGAAGGTGGACGTGGTCATGGTGGTTCCTCGCATGGGGGTGGGCGTCGAAGCGCCGGTTGAAGTCGGCCGCGAGATCGGCCAGCGTCACGCGCCCCAGGCGCTGCACCAGCAGGGCCTGGGCGTCCTGCAGGGCACCGGCGAGCGCCTCGTTGACGGCCTGTTCGACCAAACATTCGGGGTTCTCGGAGCGGTGCCCGATGGCGAAGACGGTGGGCGCGCCGACGGCGTCGTACACATCGCGCAGGGTCACGGTGCGAAGGTTGCAGGCCAGCACCCAGCCACCGCCGTGGCCCTTCCCGGAGCTCACGAAGCCTGCGTCTCGCAGGCCGGCCAGCGTGCGCCGCACCACCACCGGACTGCCTTGCAGACAGGCCGCAAGGGCTCCTGACGTCATGGGCCGCTCGCTGTGCGCCATGTGCAGCAGCAGGTGGAGGATGGAGGAAAGCTTGCTGTCGAGTTTCATGTAACTTCAATAGTTACATGAAATCCAGGGCAGCAAAATCAGCCGGGAATCAACCCTCGACCAGCACGGGGTTTTCCATATCCGGCGGTCGCACGTCGAACGCCTCGTGGTACGTCACCGCGCCGTGGGGCACGGCGCCATGAAACGCCAGCGCCTGGAAGTACTCGGGTGGAACACCCGGCAACAGCAGGGCGGGCTCGGCGCGAAATCCGAAGCGGCCGTAATACGCCGGGTCACCCAGCAGCACGCAACCGCCCGCGCCCTGCTCGCGCAGGCGCTGCAGCGCCGCGCGCATGAGCCCGCTGCCTACCCCCTGCCGCTGCCGCGTTGGCAGCACCGAGATCGGGCCCAGCCCGAACCAGTCGCGCGTGCCGTCCGACACCTCCACCGGCGACACCGCCACGTGGCCGATCAGCTCGCCGTCGCGCTCATCGACCAGCGAAAGCGTGAGCCGCTCCGCCGCGCGCAGGGCATCGACGATGAGATGTTCGGTGTGGCTGCTGTGCGGCGCGTGCTGGAACGCCGTCGCCGTGAGCGCGTGAATGGTTTCGACGTCGCCGGGCGACTCGGGGCGGATCACTTCGCGAGCGCCCGGCCCGAACGCACCGGGCCCGCGCGCGATTCGACCACCGCCTCCACCTCGCGGCGCAGCCCCAGCAGGAAAGCCGCTTCCGCCACGACGAAGAGCGGGCCGATGATCAGGCCCATCACGTCATCGACGAAGGCGGGTTTGCGGCCTTCGAAGATGTGGCCGACGAACTGGATCACCCAGCCCACCACGAACAGGCCCACGCCAAAAGTGGCCCAGGCGACGGTGGCCCAGCTGGCGGTGGCATGCGCCACCGCAAGGCAGGCCGCGAGCAGCACGCCCATGACGATGCCGAAACGCAGGTCCAGCCGCAGGTAATAGAGCGTGGCGGCAATGACGGCCAGCGTGGCCGCCGACACGGGCAGGCCCGCCACATCGAACACCGGCCGCGCCAGCAGCACCACGATCGACAGCACGATCATGGGAATGCCGACGAAATGCGTGACGATGTTGCGGCGGTCGCGGTGGTAGGCCGCGTACTGGCTCAGGTGCTCGTTCAGGGTCTTCATCGTGGGTCTCCTGCTGTGCGGTCAGGCGAACATCATCGCCATGACGGACCTTCGACGCCAGTGGGGATTTCTCGCAGGCCAGTCACAACAGCGACTGCGCCTCGTCTTCCAGCCGCATTGCCGGCCCGCTGCGCGCCAGCGACATCCACACATGGAAAGGCAGGCGCTCGACCGCGCGACGCGGCGCTTCACGCGCCACCACCAGGCGCTCGCCCTCCAGCTGCATCACGCCGCATTCGGGCGGCACCTCGTCGGGCGCGGCGATGGGGCGGCCTTTCGCATCCTGCCCGAGCACGTACCAGCAGGCGCCCGCCAGGCCCAGGTAGGCGGCCCGCTTGGCGGGTTTCTTCAGGTCACCCAGCAGGTCGGCACGACTGACCTTGATCTCGTGCACCACGGGTTCGAGGTAGGCCTCCACCGTGGTGTGGCGCACCGAGAACACATCCGGGCAGGCCATGCACCAGCCGTGCGCCGGCGGGCCAGGGGGAATGGCTTCGGTCTCGAAAGCGTTCGCCTGCCATGGCGACGGCTCCGCGGCGGCCGACTCACCCGTGAGCAGCGCGCGCGGCAAGGCCACGCGCAGCATGAGGCCGCGCCAGGCGACCCGCCCGGACTGGGCCATGGCCAGCGCCACGCGCTCCACCAGCGCCTCGTGCGGGGTGCGCGCGGCCTTGTTGCGGCTGAAGACATCGGCCAGGCAGCGGATGCCGGCGTCCGTCACGCGCAAAGTCTCGAAACCGTCGGGCGACACGTGCCGCTCCAGCAGGCCGGCCGCCAGCAGTTCGACCTCCAGCATGTCGTGGCAGGGCCAGCCGGCCGAACGGTAGATCTCGCGCAGGCGCTGGTGGTGGCGCCGCGTCAGCGCCGGGTCGTTCTGGCTCATTCACTGACTATATATCCAGTACCATGGCAGGGTATGTCGGCCAACCCACCGTTCATCGACACGACCGCCGCCACCGTGGCGGTGCGCGTGCTCTGCGCGTTCGCGGCGAAAACGGGCGACCTGGACCTGCGCTTCACCCCGTCGCCCAGCGCGCAGGACGGCATCGCCGGCCACACCACCGTGACCGCCCGGCGCGCGGCGGGTTACCAGCGCGAGGTGCCGCTGAGCGCACGCTTCGGCGAACTCCTCGTGCAGGGCCGTGCCGACGGCTTCGACCCCACCACGCCCCGGCTCGAGGAAATCAAGACGCACCGGGGTGACGTCACCGTGATCCCGGAGAACCACCGCGAACTGCACTGGGCGCAGGCGCGCGTGTACGGCTGGATGCTCTGCGAACAGCTGTCGCTGGAGCGCATCGAACTCGCGCTGGTGTACTTCAACATCGACAACGGCCAGGAAACCGTGCTGCCGGTGTGGCACAGCGCCATCGAACTCAAGGCCTTCTTCGAATCGCTGTGCGAACGCTACGTGGGCTGGGCACGTGCTGAGGTGGCCCACCACGCCGCGCGCGACGCCGCGCTGCAGGCCCTGGTGTTTCCATTCGAGGGCTTCCGCCCCGGGCAGCGCGAACTTGCCGCCGCGGTGTACCGCAGCCACCGCGCCGGGCGCCACCTGCTCGCGCAGGCGCCCACCGGCATCGGCAAGACCATGGCCACGCTGTTCGCCACCCTGCGCGCCGCGCCCGCACAAGGCACGCACAAGGTGTTCTACCTGACCGCGAAGACCCCGGGCCGCCAACTCGCGCTGCACGCCCTGCAACGCATGAAGGTGCAACCGCTGCGCGTGCTCGAACTCGTGGCGCGCGACAAGGCCTGCGAACACCCCGACAAGGCCTGTCACGGCGAGTCGTGCCCGCTGGCGCGCGGCTTCTACGACCGCCTGCCACAGGCGCGCGAGGCGGCGGCAGAAGCCGGCTGGCTCGACAAGGCCGCGCTGCGCGAGATCGCGCTGCGGCATGAGGTCTGCCCCTACTACCTCGGCCAGGACCTGCTGCGCTGGAGCGACGTGGTGGTGGGCGACTTCAACCACTTCTTCGACCTCAGCGCACACGCCTGGTCGCTGACGGTCAGCGACGACCTGCGCGTGGGCCTGCTGGTGGACGAGGCGCACAACCTGATCGAACGGGCGCGCCTCATGTACAGCGCCGAGCTGCACCCTCGCGCCTTCCACGCGGTGCGCAAAACCGCACCCGCCGCGCTGAAGAAGGCCATGGACCGGCTGCACCGCCAGTGGAGCGCGCTCGCGCGCCAGCACACACAGGACCACACCGTGCTGCCCGATCTGCCGGGCGCCTTCATCGAGGCGCTGCAACGCCACAACGTGGCCTTGTCGAACCACCTCGTGCACACGCCCGAAGGCGCGGCCGGCCTGCAGGACTGGATGTTCGAGGTGCAGCGCTTCCTGCGCGTGGCCGAGGTGTTCGGCGAGCATTCGCTGGTGGACCTCACACACCCGCAACGCGTCGCGGGCCGTGTGCGCCACCCGGTGATCACCCTGCGCAACCTCGACCCCGGCCCGCTGCTGCAGCCACGCTGGCAGGCGGCGCACAGCGCGACGCTGTTCTCCGCCACCCTCAGCCCCATGGGTTATGTGAACGATCTGCTTGGGTTGCCGGCCGACACCGCGCGGCTGGACGTGCCCTCACCGTTCGATGCCGCGCAGCTGCAGGTGCGCGTGACGCCGCACCTCTCCACCCGCTACGCGGACCGCGCGGCCTCGCTCGACCGGCTGGTGGACGTGATGGCCACGCAGTACGGCGAGCGGCCGGGCAACTACCTCGCTTTCTTCAGCAGCTTCGAGTACCTGCAGCAGGCACTGCAGCGACTGCAGGCCACGCACCCGGCGTTGCCAGTGTGGGCACAGTCGCGCGGCATGGGCGAACCCGAGCGCGAGGCCTTCGTCGCGCGTTTCACCGAGCAGAGCCGGGGCATTGGTTTCGCGGTGCTGGGTGGGGCCTTCGGCGAAGGCATCGACCTGCCGGGGCAACGGCTCATCGGCGCGTTCATCGCCACGCTCGGCCTGCCCCAGGTGAACCCGGTGACCGAGCAGCTGCGCGCGCGGCTGCAGGCGCGCTTCGGCCAGGGTTACGACTACACCTACCTCTTTCCCGGTTTGCAGAAGGTGGTGCAGGCCGCCGGCCGCGTCATCCGCGGTCCGCAGGACGAGGGCGTGGTGGTGTTGATGGACGAGCGCTTCGCCCGCCCGGAAGTGCGGCGCCTGCTGCCCGCGTGGTGGCGCCTGTGAGCCGCTGAACGCGGCTCAGTCGTCGTTGTCTTCGGCGGATTCGGGTTCGGGCAGGCGCGTGATCAGCACCTGATCGATGCGTCGGCCGTCCAGCACCAGCACCTCGAAACGCCAGCCCGCGCTCTCCACGTGTTCGCGGCGCCCCAGCAGGTGGCCAGCCACCGTCTGCATGAGGCCGGCCACGGTGTTGTAGCGGGCTTTCTCCTCGTCCGGCAGCTCGTCGATGCCCAGGCGCGACTTCAACTCGGTCACCGGCATTCCGCCGTCGACCAGCCAGGCACCGTCCTCGCGCTGCGTCGCCCAGGCATCCACCGCCGTGCGCGGAGAGAGTTCGCCCGTGATCGCCTCCAGCATGTCCAGCGGCGTCAGCAGCCCCTGCACCACACCGTATTCGTCCACCACAAACACCATGCGCGTCGCGCGGGCGCGGAACTGTTCCAGCAGCTCCATGCCGCTGAGCGTTTCCGGCACGAACACCGCCGGCTGCACATGGCGCATCAGCGGTTCCTTGTTGCGCTCGGCCTGCAGGGACAGCATCCGCGGCACGTGGATCACACCCACCACATCCTCCAGCCCGCCCCGGCACACCGGGTACCAGGAATGGCCGCTAGCCCAGGCCTTCTGCACCGCTGCATCAACGCTGTCCTCGGCGTCGAGCCACTCGATCTCCGAGCGCGGCACCATGATGGAGGTGAGCTGGCGGTCGTCGAGCAGGAACACGTTGCGCACCATCTGGTGCTCGTGCTCCTCGATGATGCCGGCGTCCACGCCCTCCTCCAGGCTGGCGTTGATTTCTTCCTCCGTCACGTGCTGCACCGCGTTGGTGTCGATGCGCAGCAGCTTGAGCACCCACTGCGTGGTGTGCGTGAGCAGCCAGACAAACGGTTTGGCCGCCTGCGCCACGAACGCCATGGGTGGCGACACCCAGCGGGCCACGGCCTCGGGGTACAGCTGGCCGATGCGCTTGGGCACCAGTTCACCGAACACGATGGTGATGAAGGTGATGACCGCCACGACGATGCCGGTGGACAACACGTTCGCGGTGCCTTCGGTCAAGCCCTTGGTCTCGAGCCACACGCCGAGATCGCCACTGAACGCGGCCTCGCCCACGATGCCGTTGAGCATGCCGATGGAGGTGATGCCCACCTGCACCGAGGACAGGAACTGGGTGGGGTTCTCCAGCAGCTTGAGCGCGGTGATGGAGCCCTTGTCGCCCGCCTCGGCCATGGCGGCCAGGCGCGCCTTGCGGCTGGAGGCGAGGGCGAGCTCGGACATGGCGAAAGCGCCATTGAGCAGCGTGAGGAAGACGATGAGGAGGGTGTCCATAATCGGCGGATGTCAATTTACATGATCGGGGATGTGCAGGGCTGCGACGCCGCGCTGGGCCGCCTGCTCGACGAACTGGACTTCTCGCCCAGCCGCGACACGCTGTACCTGCTGGGCGACCTCGTCAACCGCGGGCCGGACTCGCTGGCGGTGCTGCGCCGGCTCATCGCGCTCGAAGGCGCCGCGCACTGCCTGCTCGGCAACCACGACCTGCACCTGCTGGCCACGGCGCATGGCGTGCGCAAGCTGCACCGGGGTGACACCGTGGGCGACATCCTCGCCGCCCCGGACCGCGATGCGCTGCTGGACTGGCTGCGCGCATGCCCCATGGCGCTGTTCGAGCACGGCTGGCTGATGGTGCACGCGGGCGTGCTGCCACAGTGGGACGTGAAGACCACGCTGGCGCTTGCGAACGAGCTGCAGGCGGTGCTGCGTGGCAACGACTGGACGGGTTTCCTGCACGAGATGTACGGCGACGAGCCGCCCCTGTGGAGCGACTCGCTGCGCGGCGCCGCACGCCTGCGCGTGATCGTCAACGCGTTCACCCGGCTGCGCTTCTGCACCGCGCAGGGCGTGATGGAGTTCGACACCAAGGACAGCGCGGGCACCGCGCCCGAGGGTTTCATGCCCTGGTTCGATGTGCCAGGGCGGCGCACCGAAGGCACGCCGATCGCGTTCGGCCACTGGTCCACGCTGGGCACGGTGGACCGCCACGACCTGCAGGCGCTGGACACGGGTTGCGTGTGGGGCGGTTGCCTGACGGCGGCGCGCCTCACGGGCGCGCCCGGCCAGGTGGAGCGGATCTCGGTGCGCTGCGAGCAGGCCAGCAAGCCCGGAAAACACTGAAGCGGCGGCGAAGGCCGCCTGGGAGGCTCGGGGTCTGGCAAGGGCCTGGCCCTCAGCTTTCCTGCGCGGGGGCAGGCGCCGGCGCGCTCTTGAACAGGGCCGGCACCTTGCGGCGCGTCTTGATGTTGGGCGAGGCACTGCGCGCGGGACGCTGCGAGGCTTCCCAGGCCGGTGGCGCATCGCTGGCGGCGCTGGGCTCATAGGGCTTTTCGAACAACGGATCGGCCGGCGCACGCGGCGCGCGGGCCGGGCGCACGTCGGGGCCGCGTCCCTCGCGCGATCCACGGCTCTCGCGGCTGTCGCGGCTTTCCCGGATGGCGCGGCTTTCGCGGCGTTCCTCGTCTTGCCCCTCAGGCTGTTGCCAGGCGCGCTGGCCGTCATTGAAGCGGCCCGCCGGGCGGCGGTCGGCCTCGAACTCCAGCGCTTCGAGCTCGAGTTTCTTGCCCAGGAGTTTTTCCAGGTCGCCGATGAGGCGTGCGTCGCGCGCGCTCACGAACGACACGGCCAGACCCGATGCGCCCGCGCGACCGGTGCGGCCGATGCGGTGCACGTAGTCTTCGGCGTTGAACGGGATGTCGAAGTTGAACACCGCCGGCACGTCCTTGATGTCGAGGCCGCGGGCGGCCACGTCGGTGCAGACCAGCAGATCGACCGCGCCGGTCTTGAAGGCTTCGAGGGCCTTCAGGCGTTCGTCCTGGCTCTTGTCGCCATGCAGGGCAGCAGTGTTCAGGCCTTCGCGTTCCAGCGAACGCGCCAGCCGCGCGCAACCGAGCTTGCTGTTGACGAACACGAACGCCTGCTTCAGACCACGTTCGCGCAGGATCTGCTTGAGCACACCGCGCTTGTCGTCGTCGTCCACGCGGTAGAAATGCTGCTCCACGGTGGAGGCCGTGGCGTTGGAGCGCGCCACCTCGATCGTCACTGGGTCTTGCAGGTAGCTGTTGGCCAGGCGCTTGATCTCGGGCGAGAACGTGGCCGAGAACAGCAGGGTGGTGCGCTGCTTGGGCAGGTAGCTGAGGATGCGCTGCAGATCGGGCAGGAAGCCGATGTCGAGCATGCGGTCGGCTTCGTCGAGCACCACGTATTCGACCTGGTTGAGCACGCAGTTCTTGGCCTCGATGTGGTCCAGCAGGCGGCCGGGCGTGGCCACCAGCACCTCGACGCCCTTTTTCAGCTCGGCGGTCTGCGGCTTCATGTCCATGCCGCCGAACACCACCGTGCTGCGCAGGTTGGTGTACTTCGCGTACAGCTTGACCTGCTCGGCCACCTGGTCGGCCAGCTCGCGCGTGGGCAGCAGCACCAGGGCGCGCACCGGGTGGCGCGCGGGCGAGGTGGAGGCGTTCTCGTGCTTGAGCATGCGCTGCAGCAGCGGCAGCGTGAACGCGGCGGTCTTGCCGGTACCGGTCTGGGCAGCACCCATCACGTCACGGCCTTGCAGCACCACCGGAATCGCCTGCGCCTGGATCGGCGTCATGGTCGCGTAGCCCATTTCGGCCACAGCTCTCTCAATGGCGGGCGAGAGGGAAAGTTCGGAGAAGGATTGGGTCATTGGCGTCAAAGTTAGCCCGTTATTGTCTCACTTTGACGGTTTTTGGCCCGAAAGCCCGCCCGGACACCCGGACGGACGCTTCAGAGCGTGCCTGCCTTGAACGTGTCACAGCTTTGAACGCGCCCGCTCTGCAGCCCCGTGTTGAACCAGCGCTGGCGCTGCGCGCTGGTGCCGTGGGTGAAGCTGTCGGGCACCACGTGGCCCTGGCTCTTGCGTTGCAGCGCGTCGTCGCCAATGGCGGCCGCCGCGTTCAGCGCCTCTTCCACATCGCCCGGCTCCAGGATGGCCTGGCTCTTGTGGTTGTGGTGCGCCCAGATGCCGGCAAAACAGTCGGCCTGCAACTCCAGCCGCACCGACATGGCGTTGTACTCGCGCTCGCTCACGCGCCGGCGCGCCTGTTCCATCTGGTCGGTGATGCCCATCAGGTTCTGCACATGGTGGCCCACCTCGTGCGCAATCACATACGCCTGCGCGAAATCGCCCGGCGCGCCGAGCTGGCGGCGCAGGGTGTCGTAGAAGCTGAGGTCGATGTAGACCTTCTGGTCGCCGGGGCAGTAGAACGGCCCCATGGCCGACTGGCCGGTGCCGCAGGCGGTGGGCGTGGCGCCGCGGAACAACACCAGGCGCGGCTTCTGGTACTGCGCGCCGGCCTGCTGGAACACCTGGCCCCAGACATCTTCCGTGCCACCGAGCACCGCGGCCACGAAACGGCCCATGTCATCGGTCGGCGCCTGCGCCGGGCCCTGGGTGGTCTGCACCTGTTCGGTGGGCGCCGACATGTCGCCCACGCCCCCGAGCACGCCGAGGATCGTCATGGGATTGATGCCGAAGATCCAGCCCGCCACGAGCGCGATGGCAATCGTGCCCAGGCCGATGCCGCGCCCGCCGACCCGCCGGCCACCGCCGCCGAGGCCACCCAGTCCACCACCCGGATCCGAGCGGCGGTCTTCGATCTGGTCTGACTGGCGGTTGTTTTCCCATTTCATGGCGTGGCTCCTCCGCAACCTGATACGGCCACGGGTATCCGCATTATGGGGTGGGCAACGCCCCGCGGGTCATCAGACCGCGGCGGCGCTCGGGCTGGTCGGGCGGCCCTGGAAGTCGGTCCAGCAACGGCTGCCGAAGTCGTAGAGCTTGCAGCGGCGCGCAGTATCGAAGTACCAGCGCCAGGAGAAGGGCTGCACGATGATGCGGCCGGGCAGCGTGTCCTCCAACAGGCGCTGCACGCCTTCGAGCTGGTAGAGCGGGATGCTCATGTCCACATGGTGCGCGGTGTGCTCCATGATGTGGTGCAGCATCGCCCCGATGCGCAGGGGAAAGGTGAGGTGCACGGTGGTCGAGACGAAAGGCGCGGCGCGTGCCCAGGCGGCCTTGTCGTCGTGCCACTGCACCGCCGTGTGCGTGTGGTGCACATAGACCACGAAGCCGATCATCGCGTTCCAGAACAGGAACGGCACGGCAAATCCCATGGCCAGCAGCAGCCAGACCGACTGGCCGGTGGCAGACGCCACCGCCACCAGCCCACCGATCCACAGCGCGGCCGAGACGGTCACGAACACGCCGTCCCGGATGAACTCGGCGCGGCGCGTGCCCATGTAGGTCTTGCGGGGAAAGAACATGCGGTTCCACCACATCTCCACCAGGTAATACAGCGCCGGGCCAAAGCCGCTGCGGTAGATGCGCTCCATCACACGGCGCGCGGGCGAAAGGGACGCAAACTCCTCGCGCGTGAGCGGCGCCCACACGAAGTCCACGCCCTTGAGGTTGGTGTAGCCGTGGTGCACCACGTTGTGCCCCACCTCCCACAGGCTGTACGGCGTGAGCGACGGCAGCATGGCGATGCGGCCGAGCACGCGGTTGAGCCCCCGGTGCGGCGTGTAGCTCTGGTGGCAGGCATCGTGGCCGATGATGAACAGCCGACCGATCATAAAACCGGCGGCCAGGCCGCACAGCAGCTTGGCCCACACGCTCGTGAACAGCACGGTGCCGGCCATGAGGGCGGCGAAGACCGCCCAGTCGAACACCAGCAGGGCGATGGCGCGCAGCGTACGACGCTCGACGATGGGCGCGAGCCAGCCGCGGATCACCTTGCGGTGCGGCAGGGGCTGGCCCGCGGGAATGGGGTCGGGAGAGGAGAAGCCGGGCGGATTGCGTGACATGCCCGGCATGCTATCGGCCGTGTGTGACAGCTGCCTTGACCTGGGTCAAGGCCGGGGAACCCTCAGGCCTTGGGCAGCGTGACGCCGACCTGGCCCTGGTATTTGCCGCCGCGGTCCTTGTAGGAGGTTTCGCAGACCTCATCGCTTTCGAAGAACAGCACCTGGGCGCAACCCTCGCCTGCGTAGATCTTGGCGGGCAGCGGCGTGGTGTTGCTGAACTCCAGCGTCACGTAGCCTTCCCATTCGGGTTCGAACGGGGTCACGTTGACGATGATCCCGCAGCGCGCATAGGTGCTCTTGCCGAGGCAGATGGTGAGCACGTTGCGCGGGATGCGGAAGTACTCCACCGTGCGGGCCAGTGCGAAGCTGTTGGGCGGGATGACGCAGACATCCTTGTTGATGTCCACGAAGCTGTTCTCGTCGAAGTTCTTCGGGTCCACCACCGTGCTGTGGATGTTGGTGAACACCTTGAATTCGGGCGCACAGCGGATGTCGTAGCCGTAGCTCGATGTGCCGTAGCTGATCACCTTCTTGCCGTCCACCGTGCGCACCTGGTTGGGCTCGAACGGTTCGATCAGGCCGTGTTGCTCGGCCATGCGGCGGATCCATTTGTCGCTTTTGATGCTCATGGGGCGCGATTGTAGGTGCCACTCCCGCAGACCCCGCGGGGGCACGGTTCCCAGAAACCCCACGGTCTTCCCGTAATTTCAGTAATTACTGAAATTTCAAGCCGAAGCAGATACATTCCAGCCATGCCCCTGCAAGACCACCTCCCTCCCCTCAACCGCGAGTTCGTCGCCCACTTCGGCGAAATGGGCAGCCGCTGGGGCATCAACCGCACCGTGGGGCAGATCTACGCCCTGCTCTACCTCTCGCCCGAGCCCCTGTGCGCGGACCAGATCGCCGAGACGCTGGAGTTCTCGCGCTCCAACGTGAGCATGGGCCTGAAGGAGCTGCAGGCCTGGCGGCTGGTGCGCCTGCGCCACCAGCCGGGCGACCGCCGCGAATACTTCGAGACGCCTGGCGACGTGTGGGAGATCTTCCGTGTGCTGGCCGAGGAACGCCGCCGCCGCGAGGTGGAACCCACGCTGTCCATGCTGCGCACCGCCCTGCTCGAGACGCCCAGGACCGACGCCGAGCGCCACGCCCAGGCCCGCATGCGCGAGATGCACGACCTGATCGACCGCCTCATGACCTGGTTCGACGACGTGCAGAAACTCGCCCCCGAGACCGCCATGCAGCTCATGGGCATGGGCGCCACCGTCACCCGCGTGCTGGAACTCAAGGACCGGCTGACCGGCAAGGGCACTGGCCGCGCAACGCGCCCCGACAAGCTGCCCGACGCGGCCTGAGCCTTCAACGACACCCCAGGAGACCCCATGGACGCCCTTCTCCTGTCGCGCATCCAGTTCGCGGCCAACATCAGCTTCCACATCCTGTTCCCGACCATCACGATCGCGATGGGCTGGTTCCTGCTGTACTTCCGCATCCGCCACAGCAGGACGAACGACCCGGCGTGGGAAGAGGCCTACTACTTCTGGACCAAGGTGTTCGCGCTGTCGTTCGCGCTCGGCGTGGTCTCGGGCGTGGTCATGAGTTTCCAGTTCGGCACGAACTGGCCGGGGTTCATGGAAAAGACGGGCAACATCTCCGGCCCGCTGCTGGGCTACGAGGTGCTCACCGCGTTCTTCCTCGAAGCCAGCTTCCTCGGCATCATGCTGTTCGGCCGCGGCCGCGTGAGCGAACGCGTGCACCTGATCGCCACCTTCCTGGTGGCCGCGGGCACCACGCTCTCCGCCTTCTGGATCCTGAGCCTGAACTCCTGGATGCAGACACCCGCGGGCTTCGAGATCGTCGACGGCAAGTTCATGCCGGTCGACTGGTTCGCCGTGGTGTTCAACCCGTCGTTCCCGTACCGGCTCGCGCACAAGCTGCTGGCCTCCGCGCTCACCGCGTCCTTCCTCATCGCCGGCCTGTGCGCGTGGCAGCTCATCAAGGGCAGCGCCACGGGCGGCACGCACAAGGCGCTGCGCACCGCGGTGATCGCCGCGTCGGTGGCCATGCCGCTGCAGTTCCTGGCCGGCGACCTGCACGGCCTGAACACGCTGCAGCACCAGCCCGCCAAGATCGCAGCGCTCGAAGGCATCTGGCACACCGAGAAGAGTGCGCCGCTCACCCTCTTCGGCATCCCCGACGAAGCCAACCAGACCACGCACTACGCGGTGAAGATTCCCAAGATGGCCAGCCTGATCCTCGCGCATGACATGGACGCGGAGCTCAAGGGACTCAACGAATTCCCGGGCGCGCACCCACCGGTGGCGCCGATCTTCTGGGCTTTCCGCGTGATGGTGGGCGTGGGCACGCTGATGCTGGTGGTGGCATGGGCCACCGCCTGGATGCTCTGGCGCCGCCGCCGCGCGGCCAGCAGTGAAGACCGCGTCGCGCTTCCACGCCCCGCGCTGTATGTGCTGGCCGGCATGACCTTCTCGGGCTGGCTGGCCACGCTGGCGGGCTGGTACGTGACCGAGATCGGCCGCCAGCCCTTCGTCGTCTACGGGCACCTGCGCACGGCCGACGTCGCCACCAGCCTGCCCTCGCCCATGATCGCGGTCACGCTCACCGCCTACCTGATCGTGTACGGGCTGTTGCTCATCACCTATGTCGGCGTGCTCAAGTACATGGCGGAGCACCCGTTCAAACACGCACCCGAAGCACCCCATGGGGCCGAGCTCGGCAAGGCCGGCGTCTGACGCGAACGGAGAACGCACCATGAACCACACCACCTGGGCCGAAGTGCTCCCCCTCATCTTCCTCGCCGTCATGGGCCTGGCGTTGCTGGCCTACGTCGTGCTCGACGGCTACGACCTCGGCGTGGGCCTGCTGCTGCCGCTGGCCGAGAGCAAGGAAGAGAAGGACACCATGATCTCCAGCATCGGCCCGTTCTGGGATGCCAACGAAACCTGGCTGGTGCTGGGCGTGGGCGTGCTGCTGGTCGCCTTTCCGATGGCGCACGGCCTGGTGCTGCAGGCGCTGTACCTGCCGGTGGCCGTCATGCTGATCGGCCTGATCCTGCGCGGCGTGGCGTTCGACTTCCGCGTGAAGGCCCCGACGCGCTACGTGCCGTTCTGGAACCGCGCTTTCTTCGCCGGCTCGCTGCTGGCCAGCGCATCGCAGGGCTGGATGCTGGGCAGCTACATCACCGGCTTCGACAGCGGCTGGCTCGGCCTGGCGTTCAGCCTGGGGATTGCGATCACGCTGCCCGCGGCCTACGTCCTGCTGGGTGCCGGTTGGTTGATCATGAAAACCGAGGGCGTGTTGCAGGAACATGCGGTGCGGTGGGCCCGGCGCGTGCTGTGGCCCATGGGCATCGCGCTCGTGGCGATCTCGGCGGCCACACCCCTGGTGAACCCGGGCGTGGTGGCGAAATGGTTCAGCGTGCCCGAGGTGTTCGGCCTGATGCCGATTCCACTCAGCTGCGCCATTGCCTTCTTCGCGGTGCGCTGGGTGGTGACGCACCCCAACGTGGTGAAGGCCGGCTACGGCTGGGTGGTGTTCGCCTCGACCGTGCTGATCTTCGTGCTCGCCTTCTTCGGCCTGGCGTACAGCATCTTCCCGGACATCGTGATCGGCCGCATGACCGTGTGGGAAGCCGCGATATCCACCGGCTCGCTCACCGTGATCTTCGTCGGCGTGGCCATCACGCTGCCGATGATCATTGCCTACACGATCTACATGTACCGCGTGTTCTGGGGCAAGGCGCGGGCGCTGACCTACAACTGATCAGACACCGGCAATGACCGTGCGCGCCACCACGCGGTCATCGCCAAGCACGATGAGCGCGAAGAGCAGCTCGTCGAGGCTGTTCGCCTGCGAGGTCTTGCGCGCCAGCAAGGGCGTGGCCTGCGGGTCCAGCACAAGGAAGTCCGCCTCATGCCCGGGCTGCAGGTTGCCCACCACGCCTTCAAGGCCGAGCGCGCGTGCGGCGCCCGACGTGTGTTGCCACCAGAGCTGGCCGGGCGTGAGGCTCAGGCCCTGCTTGGTCTGGCCTTCGCGGCCCACGCAATAGGCCGCGAGCATGGTGCGGAACGGCGAAAAGCTGGTGCCTCCGCCCACGTCGCTGGCCAGGCCGTAGCCCATGCCGGCCGCGTCGGCCGCCAGGTAGTCAAAGAAGCCACTGCCGAGGAACTGGTTGCTCGTCGGGCTCACGGCCGCGGTGGTGCCGGTGGCGGCCATCAGTTCCCGGTCGGCCTGGTCGAGGTGGATGCAATGCGCGTACACCGCGCGCTTTCTCAGCAACCCGAAATCGCCATACACACCGAGGTAGCTGCGTGACTTTGGAAACAGTTCGGCGGCCCAGCGCACTTCGTCGAGGTTTTCCGCCACATGCGACTGGACCCACACATCGCCGTACTTCGCGGCCAGTTCGCCCGCACCGCGCAGCTGCTCGGGCGTGCTGGTGGGTGCGAAGCGCGGCGTGATGGCATAACCCAGGCGGTCCACGCCATGCCAGCGCTGGATCAGCGCCTCGGTATCGATCAGGCTCTGTTCGGTTTCGTCGCGCACACCGTCGGGGCTGTGCCGGTCCTGCAGCACCTTGCCGGTGATGAAGCGCAGGCCGCGCGCGCGGGCCGCTTCGAAGACGGCGTCGACAGACGCGGGATGCGAGGTCGCGAAGGTGAGCGCGGTGGTCACGCCGTTGCGCGCGAGCTCGTCCAGAAAAAAGTGCGCCACCTCGCGCGCGTGGTCCGGCTCGTGGAATCGGGATTCGTGCGGGAAGGTGTAGTTCTCCAGCCAGGGCAGCAGGCCCGCCGCGGGCGCGCCGATCACATCCGTCTGCGGGTAGTGCACGTGCATGTCGATGAAGCCGGGCGCGATCAGCTTGCCGCTCAGGTCTTCCACCGCCACGCCGGGGTAATTGCCGATCAGCGCCGCGTGGTCGCCCGCCGCGCGCACCACCTGGCGCCCCTGCGCATCGGGGCCGACGACCAGCAGGCCATCGGCGTCGTACACGGGGCGTTGGTCGTCGTCGAAACGCAGAAGGGCAGCGCGGTAGGCTTTCATGGCGCGCAGCTTAACGCGCGAAACGCGCCGTGGCATATCGCGCGGCCCATAAGGGCCATATCAGCCCACCGTCTCAGCGGTCGACGGAGCCTTGCACGCCTTCCACCAGCCAGTTCATGCCCAGGATCTGGCCGTCGTCGAGCGCCTTGCCGGCCTCGATGGCCGTGCGGCCCTGGTTGTCGCGCACGGCGGCCTTGCGCGGCGCGGCGAACACGGCGAGCCTGCCCGCCGCCATGTCGGCCTGGCGCGCCTGCACTTCGTTGCGAACCGCGACCGGCACCTTGCTGCCGAAGCTGTCGACGCGGATCATGCCGTCCTTCACGCCACCCCACACGCTGCCGCTCTGCCAGGTGCCGTCGAGCACGGCCTGCACGCGGCGGGTGTAGTAGTCGCCCCAGAGGTGGGTCACGGCGGCGATCTGCGCATCGGGCCCGAAGCGGCGCATGTCGGAGTGGTAGGCCACGGCCAGCTTGCCGCGTTCCTGGGCGGCCACCATGACGGCGGTGGAGCCGGTGTGGAAGGCCAGCACCTCGGCGCCCTGGTTCATCAGCGTCATGGCGGCGTCGCGCTCGCGCGGCGGGTTGAACCACTCGCCCAGCCACACCACCTTCACCGTGGCGCGCGGGTTGACCGAGCGCATGCCCAGCGTGAAGGCGTTGACGCCCTGGATCACCTCGGGAATGGGGAAGCCTGCGATGTAGCCCGCCTGCGTGGCCATGCGCCCCGCGGCCACACCGGCCAGGTAACGGCCTTCGTAGTAACGCGCGTTGGCGGTCGCCACATTGGGCGCCGTCTTGTAGCCGGTGATGGACTCGAACTTCACATCCGGAAACTCGCGCGCCACCTTGAGCGTGGGCTCCATGTAGCCGAAGCTGGGCGTGAAGATGATGCGGTGGCCCTGTTGCGCCAGGTCGCGGATCACGCGCTCGGCGTCCGCACCTTCGGCCACGTTCTCCACGAAGCGCGTCTCCACGCGGCTGCCCAGCGCAGCCTGCACCGCAAGGCGGCCCTGCTCGTGCTGGCGCACCCAGCCGGCCTCGGTCAGCGGCGTGACATAGACGAACGCTGCCTTGAGGGGCGGCGTCTGCGCCTGTGCGGAGAAAAAGGGGATTGAAAAACTGGCAGCCACCAGCGCGCACGCGCACCGGGCCACGAGGTTTTTGTACATGGTGTTCCTCTACATGGCTTCCGTGAATGAAAAAGCGAGCCGGGGAAGCACCGGGCTCGCTGGGGCGTGATTTTAAGCCACCGCGTCTTCCAGCAAGGCCATCAACTCCGCGCGACGGGCATCGCTCACGAAGCTGGCCTCGAAACTGTTGCGCGCGAGGGTGATGACGTCGTCGTGTGTGAGGTTCAGCGCGTCGACGGTCTGCACGAAGTTGGCGTTCATGTAGCCGCCGAAGTACGCCGGGTCGTCGGAGTTGACGGTGGCGCACAGGCCGGCGTCGAGCAGGCGCTTCATGGGGTGGTGGCGCAGGTCGTCCACCACGCAGAGCTTCAGGTTCGACAGCGGGCACACGGTGAGCGGGATGCGCCGGCGCGCCAGCTCGGCGACCAGCGCCGGGTCTTCCAAGGAGCGCACGCCGTGGTCGATGCGTTCGGTCTTCAGGTCGTCCAGGGCTTCGCGGATGTAGGCCGGTGGCCCCTCTTCGCCTGCGTGCGCCACCACGTGCAAGCCCAGCTCGCGGCAGCGCGCGAACACGCGCGAGAACTTGGACGGTGGGTGACCCACCTCGCTGGAATCCAGACCGACGCCGATGAAGTGTTCTCGGTACGGCAGCGCGGCTTCGAGGGTGGCGAACGCGTCTTCCTCGCTCAGGTGGCGCAGGAAGCACAGGATCAACTCGGCGCTGACGCCGAGCTCGGCCTGCGCGCGCTCACAGGCACTGGCCAGGCCCTGGACCACGGTGGCCATGGGCACGCCGCGCGCGGTGTGGGTCTGGGGGTCGAAGAAGATTTCGGTGTGCACGACGTTGTCGGCCTTCGCGCGCAGGAAGTAGGCCCAGGCCATGTCGTGGAAATCGGCCTCGTGCAGCAGGACGCTGGCACCGGCGTAGTAGATGTCCAGGAAGCTCTGCAGGTTGGTGAAGGCGTAGGCGTCGCGCAGCGCTTCCACGCTCGGGTAGGGCAGGCTCAGGCCGTTGCGCTGCGCCAGCGCGAAGATCAGCTCGGGCTCGAGCGAGCCTTCAATGTGGATGTGCAGCTCGGCCTTGGGAATGGCGGCGGCGAGCTGGGCGGGGGTCGTGGTCATGTCACATCCTTCATCAACAGGTGCCCAGCGCAATGCCGAGGCGATTGAGGTAACGGCGGTAGGCGCTGGAGACCCGGTCGGCCGGGCCATGCACCTCTGTCACGGGTGCGGTGCGGCCCACCGGCAGCGCGCGGGGCGACTGCGATTCCACCACCGGGCGGTCCTGGGCAAACACCGCGTCCTGGAAAGCAATGAGTTCCTGGTCGGTCGAGGTGTCGCCCTGCGTGGCCATCACAAACCACGCGGTGCAGACCTCATGGCCATCGGGGCGGATGAACAAGGCAATCGCGTTGCTCACCGGGTCGCCATCGGCGGCGTCCTTGCGCAGGATGGCGGCGAAAGGGTGCGGCACGTCGTAGCGGTAGGCGATCCATGCGCCTTCGTCCGCACCGGCATAGGCACGCGGCTGCCAGGCACGCGCATCGCGCACCGTGAGCCCTTCCGGGCCCTCTTCCACCGCGCCGGTCCGCACCTGCGCGTGACCCCGCTCACCAAGCCAGCCTTCGTGCACGAAACCGAAGTGGCTCAGGTCCAGAAAGTTTTCCACCAGGCGCGGCGCGCTGGTGTCGAGTGAATAGGGTCCGCACAGCACGGTGCGCCATGCGGGGTCTGCGGCCGGGGCGAACGCGGGCGGCTCGGCCAGTTCTGCGGCCTGTTCCTGCGAGGCCGCCTTCAGCCGCACCCACACCAGGCCATGGCGCTCGCGCGCCTCGAACACGGTGGCGCAGTGGCTGGCGGGCGGCACGAAATCGGGCGCGGCAGGTACGTGCTGGCAACGGCCCTCGCCACCGAACTGCCATCCGTGGTACGGGCATTCCAGGCGGGTGCCGTGCAGGCCGATCAGCACGCGGCCCAGCGAGAGCTTCGCGCCGCGGTGCGGGCAACGGTCGGCCCACGCGTGCACGCGGTGGCCGTCGTGCGCGTGCTCGCGCCAGAGCACCAGCGACTGCCCGAGCAGCGAGCAGGCCACGGGCTCGTCCCGCACCTGGTGCGATGCGATCACGGGATGCCAGAGTTGCATTTCGATCATGGTGTCCATTCAAGCGCAAAGGGCTGCCCCTGGGCAGCCCTTTGTATCCAGCAGGCACCGCGGAACCGGCTCCGCCGGGCCGCTGGTGCCGCCCCCTTGAGGGGGTCGCGCGTAGCGCGGCAGGGGTGGGTCAGTTAGGCACTTTGCCTTCGACGCCCTTGACGTAGAACTTCACGCCACCGAGGAAAGCGTCGTCTGCGACCTTGTCGGCGGCCAGCACTTCCTTGCCGTCCTGGCCAACGATCGGGCCCTTCCAGATGGAGAAGCTGCCGTCCTTCAGACCGGCGCGCACGGTGTCGACCTTGGCCTTCACTTCAGCGGGCACGTCTTCAGCCACGGAGACCATGTCGATCGCGCCTTCCTTCACACCCCACCACACGCTGCCGGTGGCCCAGGTGCCTTCCAGGGCGTCCTTGGTGGCCTTGATGTAGTACGGCGCCCAGTTGATGATGGCCGAACCCAGGTGGGCCTTGGGGCCGTAGGCGGTCATGTCGGAATCCCAGCCGAAGGCGCGCTTGCCCATCTTCTCGGCGGTCTGCAGCACGGCCGACGAGTCGGTGTTCTGGAACAGGATGTCGGCGCCGCCGTTGATCAGCGAGGTGGCGGCTTCGGTTTCCTTCGGTGGGTCGAACCAGCCGTTGACCCAGACCACCTTGGTCTTGACCTTGGGGTTCACCGATTGCGCGCCCAGCGTGAAGCTGTTGATGTTGCGGATCACTTCGGGAATTGGAATGGAGGCCACCACGCCCAGCGTGTTGGACTTGGTCATGCTGCCCGCGATCACGCCAGCCATGTACGCGCCTTCGTAGGTGCGGCTGTCGTAGGTGCGCATGTTCTCGGCGGTCTTGTAGCCGGTGGCGTGCTCGAACTTCACGTCCTTGAAGTCGGGCGCGATCTTGAGCATGGGCTCCATGTAGCCGAAGGTGGTGCCGAACACCAGCTTGTTGCCCTGGCCAGCCAGATCGCGGATGACGCGCTCGGCGTCGGCGCTCTCGGGCACGTTCTCCACGAAGCTGGTGACGATCTTGTCGCCGAACTCCTTCTCCAGCGCCTTGCGGCCGTTGTCGTGGGCGAAGGTCCAGCCGCCATCGCCCACCGGGCCGACGTAGGCAAACGCGATCTTCAGCGGTGCGGGCTTCGGTGCCTCGGCGGCAGCAGGTGCCGGCGCGGCGGGCGCGGCGGCCTCTTCCTTCTTGCCGCAGCCGATCAGGACGGCGCTGGTCAGCGCGGTCAGCGCGGCGACCTTCATCAGGGAACGTTTGCTCAGGTCTGTCATGGATAGCCTCTTTGTTGGGAAAGGGTGTTGCAGGAACGGATACAAAAAGCAGAAAAGATTATGCGCCCGGGTAAAACGGTTTTCCGATGGAGGATGGCATGTTGATGCGGATCCAGGTCGGGTTGCGCGAGATCAGCACCAGCACGACGATGGTGGCGATGTACGGCATCATCGTCAGGAACTGGCTGGGCACGTTCACGCCGATGCCCTGCAGGTGGAACTGCAGCATGGTCACGCCACCGAACAGGTAAGCCCCAAGCAACACGCGTGCCGGGCGCCAGGTGGCGAAGGTGGTGAGCGCCAGCGCGATCCAGCCCTTGCCGGCGATCATGCCCTCCACCCACAGCGGCGTGTACACGGTGGACACGTACGCCCCCGCGAGGCCGCAGAGCGCCCCGCCCGCCATCACCGCCACCAGGCGGATGCGGCGCACCGGGTAACCCAGCGCATGCGAAGACTCGGGGCTCTCGCCGACGCTGCGCAGCACCAGGCCAGCACGCGTGCGGTAGAGGAACCAGATCAGGAAGATCACCAGCGCCACGCACACATAGACCATGGGATGGTGACGGAACAGCGCGGGGCCGATGAGCGGGATGTCGCCCAGCAGCGGGATCACGTGGCGGGTCTGCTCGGGCAGTTTTTCCTGCACGTAGCTGGTGCCGGCGAATGCGGAGAAGCCCGCGCCGAAGAGGCTGAGCGCGAGGCCCGTGGCGTACTGGTTGGTGTTGAGCCAGATCACCAGCCCGCCAAAGATGGCGGCCAGCAGCGCCCCGGCGGCCATGCCGGCGACAAAGCCGAGCGTGGTGCTGCCGGTGTGCACCACCGTGGCAAAACCGGCCAGCGCGGCGCACAGCATCATGCCCTCGGCGCCGAGGTTGACGATGCCGGCTTTCTCGTTGATGAGCAGGCCCAGCGAAGCGATGGCCAGCACGGTGCCCGCGTTGAGCGAGGCGGCGATCAGGAGTGCAATCGATTCCATGGCTTATTTCTTCCAGACAAGTCGGTAGGCGATCAAGGTGTCGCACGCCAGCAGCGCGAACAGCAGCAAGCCCTGGAACACACCGGTGATGGACTTGGGCAGGCCCAGGCGCGACTGCGCGAGCTCACCGCCGATGTAGAACATGCTCATGAGAATGGCCGAGAACACGATGCCCACCGGGTGCAGCCGCCCGACGAAGGCGACGATGATGGCCGCGAAGCCGTAGCCCGCCGGCACATAGGGCGTGAGCTGGCCGATCGGGCCCGCCACCTCCAGCGCGCCCGCCAGGCCGGCCGCACCACCGGAGGTGAGCAGCGCGATCCACAGCGCCTTGCGCGAGGAGAAGCCCGCGTAGCGCGCCGCGGCAGGCGCCAGGCCACCGACCAGTTGCGCGTAACCCGAGTAGGTGCGAAACAGGAAGATCCACACCGCGGCCACGCCCGCCAGCGCGATCAGCAGGCCGATGTTCACGCGCGAACCACTCATGAGGCGCGGGATCTGCGTGACAGCCTCGAAGGTCTTGGTCTGCGGGAAGTTGTAGCCGCCCGGGTCTTTCCACGGCCCATAGACTAGGAAGTTGAGCACCTGGATGGCCACGTACACCAGCATCAGGCTCACCAGAATCTCGTTGGCGTTGAAGCGGTCGCGCAGCAGCGCCGTGATGCCCGCCCACAGCATGCCGCCCAGCACGCCCGCGGCGAGCACGGCCGGCACGATCCAGACACCGGTGGTCTTGTCGGCCATGAGCGCCACGCCGGCCGCGAAGATCGCGCCGATGATGTACTGGCCTTCGGCGCCGATGTTCCACACGTTGGAGCGGAAGCACACCGCGAGCCCCAGCGCGATGATGAGCAGCGGCGTGGCCTTCACCATCAGTTCGGACAGCGCGTAGGTGCTCTTGATCGGCTCCCAGAAAAACACCTGCAGGCCACGCACCGGGTCCTTGCCCAGCACGGCGAACAGGATGACGCCGATCACCACGGTGATCAGCAGGGCCAGCAGCGGCGAGGCATAGCCCCAGCGCGCCGACGGTTGGGGACGGACTTCAAGCCGCAGCATGGGCGGTCTCCTCGTTCTTGTGGTGTTGCGGTGCGGCGTCCCACAGACCCGACATCCATTCGCCGATGCGCTCGATGGTGGCGTCGGCCCGGTCCAGGCTGGGCGACAGGCGCCCCTTGGCGATCACGTGCAGGCGGTCGCTGATCTCGAACAGCTCGTCGAGCTCCTCGCTCACCACCAGCACCGCGCAGCCCGCGTCGCGCAGCTTCAATATCTCGCCGCGGATCTGCGCGGCCGCGCCCACGTCCACGCCCCAGGTGGGCTGGCTCACGATGAGCAGCTTCGGCTTCGCCTCGATCTCGCGGCCGACGATGAACTTCTGCAGGTTGCCGCCCGAAAGCGACTTGGCCGCGGCGTCCGGCCCGTTGGCCTTCACCTTGTAGCGGGCGATGATGTCCGCCGCCTGCGCCTTCAGTGCACCCACACGGATCCAGCCGCCCGCGCCCAGCGCGTCGTTGCGCGAGAGCAGCAGGTTGTGCGCCAGCGACAGCGTGGGCACGGCGCCGCGGCCCAGGCGTTCCTCGGGCACGAAGTGCTGGCCCTGCGCGCGCCGCCGGCCCGGGCCGGCGTGCGACACATCCTGCCCGCCCAGGCGGATGCTGCCGGTGGGCGCGCGGCGGTCCTCGCCCGAGAGCGCGTACAGCAGCTCGCTCTGGCCGTTGCCCGACACACCGGCAATGCCCACCACCTCGCCCGCGCGCACAGTGAGGGCAATGCCGTGCAGGTGGGTGCCGAAGGGGTCGTCGCTCTGCAGCGTGAGGTCGCTCACCTCGAGCACCGCCGCACCGGCGTGCAGCTCTCGCACTTCCAGCGCGGGCGGCTCGGCGCCGATCATCAGGCGCGAGAGCGAGGCGTTGCTTTCCTGGCGCGGGTCGCACACGCCCGTGACCTGGCCGCCGCGCAGCACCGTGCAGGCGGTGCACAGTTCGCGGATCTCGTGCAGCTTGTGGCTGATGTAGAGGATGCTGCAGCCCTCGGACGCGAGCTTGCGCAGCACCACGAAGAGTTTTTCCACCGCCTGCGGCGTGAGCACCGAGGTCGGCTCGTCCAGGATCAGCAGCTGCGGGTTGGTGAGCAGCGCGCGGATGATCTCCACCCGCTGCATCTCGCCGACCGAGAGCGTGTGCACCGGGCGCGACGGGTCGATGTCCAGACCGTATTCGGTGGCCTTGGCGGTGATGCTCGCGCTCACCTCCGGCAGCGTGAGCGACTTGTCCAGACCGAGCCAGACGTTCTCGGCCACGGTGAGCGTGTCGAACAGGCTGAAGTGCTGGAACACCATGCTGATGCCCAACGCGCGCGCCTCCTGCGGGTTGCGGACGTGCACCGGCTTGCCGTTGAACATCACCGAGCCCTCGTCGGGCTTGACCGAGCCGTAGATGATCTTCATCAGCGTGGACTTGCCGGCACCGTTCTCGCCGAGCACCGCATGCACCTCGCCGGGCTGCACGGTGAGCGAGACGCCGCTGTTGGCCACCACGCCCGGATATCGCTTGGTGATGCCGCTGAGTTGCAGTCGTGTCGTGGTCATGGGTCTCCTTGTTGTCGCGTGTGCGGTCAGTTCTCGGCGTCGGGCCGCTTGAGCGAAGCGGCCACGCTCTTGATTTGCTCGCGCAGCCAGCGCCCGGCCTTGGAGGCGTGGGTGCGCTCGTGCCAGAGCTGGTAATACATCATCCGGGGGAACTCCACGGGGCTGGGCAGCACCTGCACCGGCAGCGAGGCGGTGAAGCGGTCGCAGTACTGGCGCCCGGTGGTGAGCACCAGCAGGCTGCCCGCCACCATGGCCGGGATCAGCCCGAAATGCGGGCAGCGCGCGGTGATGTTGCGCACCAGGCCCAGCGAGGCCAGGTGCTCATCGACGAAGCCGCGCGCGCCCGGGTGGGTGGGCGTTGGTGCGATGTGTTCGGCACCCAGCCAGGCTTCCACGTCCCAGCCGCGGCGCGCGGCCGGGTGCTGGTTGGAGACCAGGCAGACCACCTCGTCGCCGAACAGGCGGCCCAGGTGCAGGTCGTCGGGCGGCTGCGTCCAGTTGCCGATGACCACGTCCACGTCGCCCTGCGCCAGGTGGTTGCGGTAGTCGGAGTCGCGCGAGAGCGGCTGGATGTCGATGAGGCAGTTCGGCGCCTGGCTCTTGATCTGGCTCACCAGCTGCGGCAGGAACAGCGGGTCCATGTAGTCGCTCGCGGCCAGGCTGAAGCGGTGCTGCGCGGTGGTGGGCTCGAAGCTGCGCGCGTCGGAAAACATCACCTCGGCGCTGCGCAGGATGTCGGCCGCCGGTTCGATCATGCGAAGGCCGGCCACCGTGGGCACCATGCCCGAGCCCGAACGCACCAGAAGGGGGTCACCCGCCATTTCGCGCAAGCGTTTGAGCGCCGCGCTGACCGCTGGCTGGTACATGCCCAGGCGCAGCGCCGCACGCGACACGCTGCGCTCGGTGAGCACGGTGTGGAGCACGCGAATCAGGTGCAGGTCAATCTTGTCGAACATGGACATGTATTTCAAACCCTTGTCATATGCAGGTGAATGGTGTTTTAGGCATTTTGGACATATGGCTGAGCATATGTTGTGCCATGGGGGCGGCGCTATGCTGGCACGCATGAGCACTGAAATATCCGCACAAACCCTGACCTTCCTGCGCCGCGGCCGGCCCGTGACGCTGGAGAACGTGGCCCCCGACCGCACCCTGCTGGAGGTGCTGCGTGAAGACCTGCACTGCACCGGCACCAAGGAAGGCTGCGGCGAGGGCGACTGCGGCGCCTGCACCGTGGTGCTGGGCGAGGCGGTGGACGGCCGGCTGGAATACAAGGCCATCAACAGCTGCATCCGGCTGGCGCACTCGGTCGACGGGCTGGCGGTCTGGACCGTCGAGGATCTGGCGAACGACGACGGCGAACTGCACCCCGCGCAGGAAGCCATGGTGCAGTGCCACGGCAGCCAGTGCGGCTTCTGCACGCCGGGCTTCGTCATGAGCCTGTTCGGCATGTACCAGAACACCAGGGGCGGCCAGGGCATCGACCGGCCCCGGGCGCAGGCCGACCTCTCTGGCAACCTGTGCCGCTGCACCGGTTACCGCCCCATTCTTGATGCAGCGCAGCAGATGGGCGGCCTGCCCGTGCCCGCGGGCTGCGGCGTGAACGAAGCCGCCACCGTGACCGCACTGAAGGCGCTCCCGCGGAAAAAGGACGCCACCGCCTACCTGCGCCCCACCGCCCTGGCCGAGCTGCTCCAGCAGCGTGCCGCCCACCCGCAGGCGCAGGTGGTGGCCGGTTGCACCGACGTGGGGCTGTGGGTCACCAAGATGCACAAGCGCTTTGCCCGCGTGCTCGACGTGACCGCCGTGCGCGAACTGCGCCGGGTTGAGCGCTACCCGCACCACATCGCCATCGGCGCGGCCGTCACGCTCACCGACGCCTACGCCGCCCTGGTGAAGGAACGGCCCCAGCTCCAGACCTTCGCCCAGCGCTTTGCCGGCCTGCCGGTGCGCAACTCCGGCACGCTGGGCGGCAACGTGGCCAACGGCTCGCCCATCGGCGACTCCATGCCGCTGCTGATCGGACTGGGCGCCAGCGTGGTGCTGATGCGCTGGGACGCGAAGCGCGGCGCCATTGCCCACCGCGAGCTGTTGCTGGAAGACCTGTACACCGGCTACCGCACCAATGTGATGCGCCCGGACGAGCTGCTGGCCTGGATCAAGGTACCTCGCCCCACCGCTGGCGAGAGCTTCAAGGCCTACAAGATCAGCAAGCGCTTCGACGACGACATCTCCGCCGTCTGCCTGGCCATCCGCACGACCATCAAGGACGGCGTGGTGCAGGACGTTTCCATCGGCGCGGGCGGCGTGGCCGCCACCCCGACCCGCGCGCGCCAGACCGAGGCCGCCCTGCGCGGGCAGCCCTGGACGGCCGACACCGTGATGGCCGCCGTGGCCGCGCTGCGCGCCGAATTCCAGCCCATCTCCGACATGCGCGCCAGCGCCGCCTACCGCCAGTCCGTGCTGGGCAACCTGCTGCAGCGCTACTGGCTGGAGAGCCAGGGCCTGCAGCACATCAACCTGGACACCCTCAACGCGGCCACGCTGGAGGCACTGGCATGAACGCACGCGATTCGAACAATCCCGATAAACCGGTACTGGCGCCGGTGGTGATCTCGTCGCGGGCTGACGCGGCCGCGCCGCCCGCCGACGTGGCCGAGGCGCGCCCCGCCAGCCCCGTGCCGCCCGCCAGCCCGCGCGCGGCCGGCGTGTCGCGCTTCCATGAAAGCGCGCGCGCCCAGGTGGCCGGCGGCGCCACCTACATCGACGACATTCCCGAGGTGCGCGGCACCCTGCACGCCGCGCCGGTGTGCTCGAACGTGCCACACGGCCGGCTGCGCGGCATGGACGCATCTGCCGCGCTGGCGGTGCGGGGCGTGCGCGGCGTGTTCGGCGCCAGCGACATCCCGGGCGACCCGGTGCTGGCCGCCTTCGCGCACGACGAGCCCGTGTTCGCCAGCGAGACCGTGCAGTTCACCGGCCAGGTCGTGGCCGTGGTCGTGGCCGACGACGTGATGACGGCGCGCCGCGCCGCGCGGCTCGTGAAGCTCGACATCGAACCGCTGCCCGCCGTGCTCTCGGTGCACGAGGCCCATGCGCTGGAAAGCTACGTGCTGCCGCCAGTGCACGTGAAACGCGGCGACGCGGCCGCGGCCCTGGCACGCGCGCCGAAGCAGCTGGAAGGCACGTTCGAAGTGGGCGGCCAGGAGCACTTCTATCTGGAAGGCCAGGTCGCCTACGTGTTGCCGCTGGAGCAGAACCAGTGGTGGGTGTATTCCAGCACCCAGCACCCGGGCGAGGTGCAGCACTGGGTGTCGCATGCACTCGGCATCGACAACCACGCCGTCACGGTGGAATGCCGCCGCATGGGCGGTGGCTTCGGCGGCAAGGAAACGCAGGCCGGCCACCTGGCGGTGTGGGCCGCCGTGGCCTCGCGCAAGCTGCAGCGCCCCGTCAAGCTGCGGCTCGACCGCGACGACGACTTCATGATCACCGGCAAGCGCCACCCCTTCGCGTACCACTACCGCGTGGGCTTCGACGACAGCGGCCTGCTCTGCGGGCTGGACCTGGAAATGCTGGCCAACTGCGGTTTCAGCGCCGACCTCTCCGGCCCCGTGGCCGACCGCGCGATCTTCCACGCCGACAACGCCTATTTCCTGGAAGACGTGACGATCTCCAGCTACCGCTGCAAGACGAACACGCAGAGCCACACCGCGTTCCGCGGCTTCGGCGGCCCGCAGGGCGTGATCGTGATCGAGCGCATCCTCAGCGACATCGCACATGCGCTCGGCCTGGACCCGCTGGACGTGCGCCTGCGCAACCTTTACGGCATCGAGAGCCGCAACGTCACGCACTACCAGATGAAGGTCGAGGACAACATCCTCGAACCGCTGATGACCACGCTGGCCAGCACCAGCCAGTACCGCGAGCGGCGCGAGCGCATTGCCGCGTGGAACGCGCAGAGCCCCGTCATCAAGAAAGGCATCTCGCTCACGCCGGTGAAGTTCGGCATCAGCTTCACGGCCACGCTGTTCAACCAGGCCGGCGCGCTGGTGCACGTGTACACCGACGGCAGCGTGATGGTGAACCACGGCGGCACCGAGATGGGCCAGGGCCTGAACACCAAGGTGGCGCAGATCGTGGCCGACGAGCTGGGCGTTCCCTTCGAGCGCGTGCTGGCCACCGCGGCCGACACCAGCAAGGTGCCCAACGCCAGCGCCACCGCCGCCAGCAGCGGCACCGACCTGAACGGCCGCGCCGCGCAGTTCGCCGCGCGCCACGTGCGCGACAACCTCGCCGCCTTCGTGGCCGGGCTCGACGGCTGCGGCGCGGGCGCGGTGCGCTTCGCGGGCGGCCAGGTCATCACGCCCACCACCACGCGCCCATTCGCGGCCGTGGTGCACGCGGCCTACGCCAACCGCATCCAGCTCTGGAGCGACGGCTTCTACCGCACGCCCAAGATCCACTACGACAAGACCACCCTCACCGGCCGGCCGTTCTACTACTTCGCCTACGGCGCGGCGGTCACCGAGGTCGCCATCGACACGCTCACGGGCGAGAGCCGCGTGCTCAAGGTCGACATCCTTCACGACGTCGGCCACAGCATCAACCCGGCGATCGACATCGGGCAGATCGAGGGCGGCTTCGTGCAGGGCATGGGCTGGCTCACCACCGAGCAGCTGGTGTGGAACGCCAAGGGTTATCTGGCCACCCACGCGCCCAGCACCTACAAGATTCCCGCCACCGGCGACATTCCCGAGCACTTCAAGGTGGACCTCTGGCCCGAGGCCAACCGCGAGGACAACGTGCACGGCAGCAAGGCCGTGGGCGAGCCGCCGTTCATGCTGGCCATCAGCGTGTTCGAGGCCCTGCGCGACGCAGTGCGACAGGCGGGCGGCCGGCCACAGGCGATGAATGCGCCAGGCACGGCAGAAGAGGTTCTGCGCGCCGTGGCGGGCTAACGCACGCTCGGCTTCACGCCAGCATCGACGCCCTGGGCCAAGGCCTTCGGGGTGCCCTGTCGTTCACGACATTGACCCAATTCGGGTCTAAATTTGATCTTGTCGGGTCGAATTCGACCGAATAGCATGCGTTTCCAGTGCCTCATTCCACGAAGGCACACCAATGGAGACATGCAACGTGAACTGGAGAGGCCTGAAAAACGGTGAGCGCACGGTGCTGGACCACGTGTTCTGGGCCAGTGGCATCTCGCGCGACGCGCTGGCCGCCGCGTCCTCGTTCTCCAAGACACGCGCCAACGCGGCCGTGGCCGAGCTGCTGGAACAGGGCCTGCTGGAACAGACCGGCGAGCAGGTGCCCACCGGCGGGCGCCGCGCCGAAACGCTGCGCCTGAGCCGCAGCCTCGGGGTGCTGATCGGCGTGGCCGTGGGCGCCACCGGGCTGGAGGTCGGCATCCTCAGCCCCGACCTCGCCGTGATGGCGCACCACAGCGAACCGGCCGACGTGCGTGACGGCCCCGGCCCGGTGCTCTCGCGCATCCGCGTGCTGATGCACGAACTGCTGGCGCGCTGCGGCGTGTCGCCGCGCCAGGTGATCGGCATCGGCATCGGCCTGCCCGGCCCGGTGGATTTCGACAGCGGCCAGCTGGTGAGCCCGCCGCTCATGCCCTTGTGGGACGGCTATTCCATCCGCGACGACCTCGCCGCCGACTTCACCGCACCGGTGTTCGTGGACAACGACGTGAACGTGATGGCGCTGGGCGAGCTGTGGCGCATGCAGCGCAGCCTGCAGAACTTCGTGGTGGTGAAGGTGGGCACGGGCGTGGGCTGCGGCATCGTCTGCCAGGGCCGCGTCTACCGGGGCACCAACGGCTCGGCGGGCGACGTGGGTCACATCTGCGTGGTGCCCGATGGACCGCGCTGCCACTGCGGCAACCTGGGTTGCGTGGAAGCGCTGGCCGCCGGCCCGGCCATTGCGCGCATGGCCACCGAAGCCGCCGAAGCGGGCCAGAGCCCGCTGCTCGCGCGCATGCTCGCCGAGCGCGGACCGCTGCGCCTGCAGGACGTGGCCGAGGCCAGCCGCGCGGGCGACATGGCGGCCAACCAGGTGGTGCAGCGCTCGGGCGCGCTGGTGGGGCAGATGCTCGCCTCGGTGGTGAACTTCTTCAACCCCTCGCACGTGTTCATCGGCGGTGGCATCACGCGCGTGGGACCGCTGTTCCTGGCCGCGGTGCGCCAGAGCGTGTACCACCGTTCGCTCGCGCTCTCCACGCGGCACCTCGAGATTCAATACACGCCGCTGGGCGAACGCGCGGGGCTCATCGGCGCGGGCGTGCTGGCCATGCAGGAAAGCCTGCGGCAGATGGAGGCGGCGTGACAGCGGCCATGGCCCCGGCTGGCGTGCGCGTGCAACTGCGCGGCATCGTCAAGCGCTTCGGCCCGGTGCAGGTGCTGCACGGGGTGGACATGGGCTTCGAGCCTGGCCGCATCGTCGGCCTGCTGGGCGAGAACGGCGCGGGCAAGTCCACCCTCATGAAGATCCTCGCCGGCTACGAACAACCGAGCGAAGGCGAACTGCAGGTGAACGGCCGCGCGATGCGCTTCGACGGCCCGCGCGCCGCCGAGGCCGAAGGCATCGTGCTGATCCACCAGGAATTCAACCTGGCCGAAGACCTCACCGTGGCCCAGAACATCTTTCTGGGGCACGAGAAGCGGCGCGGCTTCTGGCTCGACGACACCGCCATGCGCGCGACCGCGCGCGGCCTGCTCGACGAGGTGGGCCTGGGGCAGGTCAGCCCCGACACGCGCGTGCGCGATCTCATCGTGGCCGAGCGCCAGCTGGTGGAGATCGCGAAGGCGCTGTCGCGCCACGCGCGCGTGCTGATCATGGACGAGCCCACCGCCACGCTCACGCCGGGCGAAACGGGCCGGCTGTTCGATCTGATGGCGCGCCTGAAATCGGAGGGCGTGACCATCGTCTTCATCTCGCACAAGCTCGACGAGGTGGAGCGCATCACCGACGAGGTGATCGTGATGCGCGACGGTCGACTGGTCGCGCAACAGCCCACGGCCTCGCTCACGCGCGCGCAGATGGCCAACCTGATGGTCGGCCGCGAACTGGCCGACCTGTACCCGCCGCGCGCCACGGTGGCGCCCGATGCACCGGTGCTGCTCTCGGTGCGCAACCTCTGCGTGCCCGGCTGGGCGCAGGACGTGAGCTTCGAGGTGCGCGCGGGCGAGGTGTTCGGCTTCGCGGGCCTGGTGGGCGCGGGCCGCACCGAGCTGTTCGAAGGCCTGCTGGGCCTGCGCGAGCGCAGCGCAGAGGCCGTGCAGCTGGCCGGCAGCGCGGTGCTGCCGCGTTCGCCGCGCGAGGCGGCCGACGCGGGCCTGACCTACCTGAGCGAGGACCGCAAGGGCCGCGGCCTGCACGTGCACTTCGGCCTGCGCGAGAACCTCACCTTGATGGACCTGCAGCGCCATGCACGCCCCTGGCTCCGGCCCGCGAGCGAGACCGCCGCGCTGGAGCAGGCGGTGCGCGAATTCGGCATCCGCACCGGTTCGCTCGACGTGGTCACGGGCTCGCTCTCGGGCGGCAACCAGCAGAAGCTGGCGCTGGCCAAGGTGCTGCACCCGGGCCCGCGCGTGGTGGTGCTCGACGAACCCACGCGCGGTGTCGACATCGGCGCCAAGCGCGAGATCTACCTGCTCATCCGCCGCCTGGCCGACGAGGGGCGCGCGGTGGTGGTCATCTCGTCCGAACTCATGGAACTCATCGGCCTGTGCCACCGCGTGGCGGTGATGCGCGCGGGCCGCCTGCAGGCCACGCTGCCGGCCGAACAACTCAACGAACAGGAACTCATCGCCCATGCGACCGGAACGCACTGAATCCCCCGGCGCCCCTGCGGCGCGGCGCGCCCTGCGCCTGCCCGCCGTCGGCCCGCTGCTTGGCCTGGCGCTGCTCTGCATTGCCGGCACGCTGCTCAACGGCCAGTTCGCCACGGTGGACAACGCCATGAACGTGCTCACGCGCACCGCCTTCATCGGCATCATCGCGGTGGGCATGTGCTTCGTGATCATCTCCGGCGGCATCGACCTGTCGGTCGGCTCCATGGCCGCGCTGATCGCAGGCGTGGTGATCTTGCTGATGAACAAGATCGCACCACTGGGCTGGCCGCCGGTGGCGGTGGTGATGGTCGGCATGGCCTCCGCCGTGCTGCTGGGCGCGCTGTTCGGCATGGCCCACGGCCTGCTCATCACGCGCGGGCGCATCGAACCCTTCATCGTCACGCTGGGCACGCTCGGCATCTTCCGCGCCTACCTCACCTATTTCGCCGACGGCGGTGCGCTCACGCTGGACAACGAACTGGCCGACACCTACGGCCCGGTGTACTACGGCAGCCTGCTGGGCATTCCCATTCCGGTGTGGATCTTCGTGCTGGTGGCCATCGCGGGCGCGCTGCTGCTCAACCGCACCGCGTTCGGTCGCTATGTGCAGGCGATCGGTTCCAACGAACAGGTCTCGCGCTACGCCGCGGTGGATGTGGACCGCACCAAGGTGCTCACCTACACGCTGCTCGGCGTGTGCGTGGGCGTGGCCACGCTGCTCTACGTGCCGCGCCTGGGTTCGGCCTCGCCCACCACCGGCCTGCTGTGGGAACTCGAGGCCATTGCCGCGGTGATCGTGGGCGGCACCGCGCTGCGCGGTGGCGCCGGCAGCATCGGCGGCACCTTGGTCGGCGCGATCCTGCTCTCGGTCATCAGCAACATCCTCAACCTCACCAGCATCATCAGCGTGTACCTCAACGCGGCGGTGCAGGGTTTCGTGATCATCGCCGTCGCATTCATGCAGCGGCGGCGTCCGTGAAGGCACGTCAAGCCTTCACTTTTTCCTGTCAGCAAGTAGTACCACCACCATCAAGGAGACAAGCATGAAGAACCGCATCCGTCTGCACGCGCTGGCCGCCGTGGCCGCCATCGGCCTGGCCAGCCCGCTGCTGGCGCAGGCCCAGAACAAGGTGAACCTGGGCGTGGCCATCCCCGCCGCCACCCACAGCTTCGCTGCGGGCCTGGTGTACTGGGCCAACGAGGCCAAGAAGGAACTCGAGAAGGACCCGAACATCAAGGTCACGATCAAGACCGCCAGCGGCGCGCCCGAACAGGCCAACCAGCTGCAGGACCTGGTCACCGCGACCAAGATCGATTCGCTCGTGATCCTGCCGTTCGAATCCGCCGCGCTCACGCGCCCGGTGCAACAGGTGAAGGCCAAGGGCGTGTACGTGACCGTGGTCGACCGCGGCCTCACCGACACCAGCGCGCAGGACGCCTACGTCTCGGGCGACAACACGGCCTTCGGCAAGGTGCCGGCCGAGTACCTGGCCAAGTTCCTCAACGGCAAGGGCAACATCGTCGCGCTGCGCGGCATTCCCACCACCATCGACAACGAGCGCATGGACGCGTTCAACGCGGTGATGAAGAACCACCCGGGCATCAAGGTGCTCGACGCCAAGCACGGCAACTGGAACCGCGACGACGCGTTCAAGGTGATGCAGGACTACCTGACGCGCTTCAAGGAAATCGACGCCGTGTGGGCCGCCGACGACGACATGGCGTTCGGTGTGCTGCGCGCCATCGAGCAGGCCAAGCGCAAGGACATCAAGATCGTGTTCGGTGGCGCCGGCGCCAAGGCCATGGTGAAGACACTGATGGACGGCAGCAACCCGCTGATCCAGGCCAACGTGTCGTACTCGCCGAAATTCCTCTACGACGCCATCAAGATGACCGCACTCGCGCGCGCCAAGGGCGAGAAGCTGCCGGCCTCGACCATCGTGCCCTCGGTGCTGATCACCAAGGCCAACGCGAAAGACTTCTACTTCCCCAACTCGCCGTTCTGATGGGGTGACGGATGCCAGGAGGATCCACATGAAAACGATTCAAGGACCCGGGATCTTCCTGGCCCAGTTCATCGGCCCGGCCGCGCCGTTCGACACGCTCGACGGCCTGGCCGGGTGGGCCGCCTCGCTGGGCTACAAGGGGGTGCAGATCCCCACCAGCGACGCGGCCATCTTCGATCTCGAACGCGCCGCCACCAGCGACGCGTACTGCGACGAGGTGAAGGGAAAACTGGCCGCACACGGCCTGCAGATCACCGAACTCTCGACCCACCTGCAGGGCCAGCTGCTGTGCGTGCACCCCGCCTACGACCTGCAGTTCGACGCTTTCGCGGCGCCGCACGTGCGCGGCAACCCCACGGCGCGCACCGCCTGGGCGCACGACCAGTTGCTGCTGGCCGCGAAGGCATCGAAGCGCCTGGGCCTGAAGGCCCACGCCTCGTTCTCGGGCGCACTGGCCTGGCCCTACCTCTACCCGTGGCCGCAGCGCCCGCCCGGCCTGGTCGACACCGCGTTCGCCGAACTCGCGAAACGCTGGAAGCCGGTGCTTGACGCCTTCGACGACGCGGGCGTGGACGTCTGCTACGAACTGCACCCGGGCGAAGACCTGCACGACGGCGTGACCTTCGAGCGTTTCCTCGACGCCGTGGGCCAGCACCCGCGCGCCAACATCCTCTACGACCCCAGCCACTTCGTGCTGCAGCAGCTCGACTACCTGGCCTTCATCGACCACTACCACGAGCGCATCCGCGCCTTCCACGTGAAGGACGCCGAGTTCCGCCCCAGCGGCAAGCAGGGCGTGTACGGAGGCTTCAGCAACTGGGTGGACCGCGCGGGCCGCTTCCGTTCGCTGGGCGACGGCCAGGTGAACTTCAAGGGCATCTTCTCGAAGATGGCGCAATACGACTACGCCGGCTGGGCCGTGCTCGAATGGGAGTGCTGCCTGAAGCACCCGGAAGACGGTGCGCGCGAAGGCGCGGCCTTCATTCGCGACCACATCATCCGCGTGGCCGACCGCGCCTTTGACGACTTCGCCGCCAGCGCGGGCGACGCCGCCACGCTCAACCAGCTGCTGGGCCTGAACCGGGGCGCGCCATGAGCCAGAACAACCGCGCCACGCGGCGCATCCGCCTGGGCATGGTGGGCGGCGGCGACGGCAGCTTCATCGGCGCGGCCCACCGCATTGCCGCTCGCCTGGACGACCAGTTCGAACTCGTGGCGGGCGCCCTTTCGTCCACCGCCGAACGCGCGCACGAGAGCGCAGCGAAGCTGCACATCGCACCCGACCGCAGCTACGCCGACTACGCAGAGATGGCGCGGGCCGAGGCGCAGCGCGAGGACGGCATCGACGCCGTGGTCATCGCCACGCCCAACCACCTGCACGTGCCGGTGGCGCGCGCCTTCGTCGAACAGGGCATCCACATCATCTGCGACAAGCCGCTGGCCACCTCGCTGGCCGAGGCGCAGTCGCTCGCCCAGGCGGTGCGCGACCGCGGCCTGCTGTTCCTGCTGACGCACACCTACGCGGGCTACCCGATGGTGCGGCAGGCGCGCGAGATGGTGGCGACCGGGGAGCTCGGCGAACTGCGCATCGTGCAGGTGGAGTACGCGCAGGACTGGCTGGGCGAACCGGTCGAGCAACGCGGCAACAAGCAGGCCGAATGGCGCGCCGACCCGAAGCGCGCGGGCCCGGCCGGCGCGCTGGGCGACATCGGCACCCACGCCTACCACCTGGCGCGCTACGTGAGCGGCCTGGGCATCCAGGAGCTGTCGGCCGAACTCACCACCTTCGTGCCCGGCCGCGCGCTGGACGACCACGTGCAGGCCATGCTGCGCTTCCAGGGCGGTGCGCGCGGCATGCTCTGGGCCAGCCAGGTGGCCAGCGGTGCCTGCAACGCGCTGCGCCTGCGCGTGTACGGCACGCGCGCCTCGCTGCACTTCGACCAGGAACAGCCCGAGCAGCTGTGGTTCGCGCCGCAAGGCGAGCCCGCGCGTCTGCTGCGCCGGGGCATGCCGCCGCAGTCCACCGCCAACCCGGCCGCCAGCCGCATTCCGGCCGGCCACCCCGAGGGTTACTTCGAGGCGTTTGCCGAGCTGTACCGCGACTTCGCGCGCGCCTGGCGCGGCGGCGAAAGCACGGCCATGCCGGGGCTGCTGGACGGGCTGGAGGGCATGGCCTTCATCGAGGCCGTGATCAGCAGCCACCGGCAGAACGCGCGCTGGGTGCGGCTCGATCAGCCCTGACCGAGCCGCCCGATCAGGGCCATGGCGGCGGCGGGCGCGCGTTCCTTGGCGCCGCTGATGAAGTACATGAACACGTCGCGCGGGCCGGCCTTCTTCTTGCCGGGCGCCTCGACGCGCGGCACCTCGGCGGGCTCGCCGCCGGCGGCCCAGGTCTTCGCGGCCTCGGCCCACCGGTCCAGCGCCTTCGGGGCGTAACCGGTCTTCACCTCCGGGTCGGTGCGCATCAGGCGGGCGTAGACGAAATCGCCCGTGAGGTCGGCGAACGAGGGGTAGTCGTCCGAGTCGGTGAACACCGTGGCGCAGCGGTGCTTGCGCGCGAGCGCGAGGTAGGCCGGGTCCATGAAGCTTTTGTGCCGCACATCCAGCGCGTGGCGCAGGGGCAGGCCGTCCACCTCGCGCGGCAGCAGCGCCAGGAAGGCCTCGAAGTCCACCGGGTCGAACGCCTTGGTGGGTGCGAACTGCCACACCAGCGGCCCGAGCTTGGGGCCGAGTTCGCTCAGGCCGCTGCCCACGAAGCGTTCGATGGAATCGCCCGCCTCGGCCAGCACCTTGCGGTTGGTGGTGAAGCGGTTCGCCTTGAGGGAGAACACGAAGCCTTCGGGCGTTTCGTCGCGCCACTTGGCGAAGGTGGGCGGCTTGAAGGTGCTGTAGTAGGTGCCGTTCACCTCGATCGCGGTGAGCTGCGAACTGGCGTAGGCCAGCTCCTTGCTGTGCGCGAGGCCCTTGGGATAGAAGTTGTCGCGCCAGGGCTCGAACGTCCAGCCGCCCACGCCAGACCTCACCGCGCCCGCCGATGCCTTGGTGGTTGCCATGTCCATCTCCTTCGGGGAACAGGACAGCCATTCTTGCCGAAGAAGTCGCCGGCAGGCGGCAAGACTTGCCGGGGAAACGGCGGGTGGCCACGCGCCGGCCTGGGCACACGGATTGCCCTCTCACCGGGATTCCGGTCCTGGCGATCGTTCACCGACATGAAGGCACCATGGCACAGCTTCCACCCACCTTGCAACGCGCCCTGCTCGCAGGCGACAATTCCATCCGCGCAAGAAAAGTCGCCATTCTGGTGGCGCATGGCATCGACGGCCAGAGCGTGGCCGGCGTGCACGCCGCCCTGCTCGCCCTGGGCGCGCACCCCTGCTATGTGGCGCCGCGCATCGGCCCGGTGAAAACGGCGGACGGCGTGTTCATCGACGCCGAGGCCTCGCTGGAGAACGAACCCGGCTTCCTGTTCGACGCGATGGCCTTGCCCGACGGTGACGCGGGCGTGCAGGAACTCGCCTGCGACAGCCACACGCTGGCGTTCATCCGCGACCAGCACGGTTGCGGCAAGGCGATCCTGGCGATGCCGGCCTCGCGGGTGCTGCTGGAGGCGGCGGGCGTGTCCCCCACCCTGCCTTCGGGCAAGCCCGATCCCGGAATGGTGATCGGCCACGACATCACGGCCTTCATCCGCGCGGTGGTGCGTTTCCGCCACACCGAGCGGCACGCCGCACCGCCCGCGCACTGACCGCATTCCCGGGTGCACGCCCCGGCTTCGCCCATGCGCATAAGCTAGGGCGTTTCCGACCCCGACCGTGCGACCCATGAAAGACTTCCTGCCCGACTACGCCCACCCCTTCATCGACGTCATCACCATCGCGCTGCAGATCGCCCTGATCATCTTCGTGGCCCTGTTGCTGCGCTCGATACTGCACCGCCTGATCAACCGGATCTCTGACGACAAGAAGCTGCCCCTGGAATTCGCGATCGGCGGGCGGCGGGTGGTCACCTTCCTGCTGCTGGGGGCCGCGCTGCTGCTGGTGATGGACCGCGTGGGCGTCTCCGGCATGGTGATCTGGACCGGCTTCACGGGGTTCGTCACCGTGGGCGCCATCGCCTTCTTCGCGGCCTGGAGCGTGCTCTCCAACATCTTCTGCGCGGTGCTGATCTTCACCTCGCGCCCCTTCGGCCTGCGCGACCGCATCGAGCTGCTGGAAGGCGGCGACAAGCCCGGGCTGGCGGGCGAGGTGATGGACATCAACCTCATCTACACCACGCTGCGCGAAGACACGCCGGCCGACGCCGAACCGTCCTACCTGCGCGTGCCCAACAGCCTGTTCTTCCAGCGCACCACGCGGCTGCGCACGCGCGAGTCGGTGGTGCGTTCGCTGCTGGACTGAACGCCACGGGGGAGGCCGCTTCAGTACAATCGCCGACCTTTCCCACGCCAGCACCGCCATGCAGTACTCCGTCTCGCACCACAAGCTCAAACTCATCCTCGCCGCCCACGGGCTCAAGAATGGCGATGCCGGCGGCATCGACAAGCTGTTCGGCGGCAAGGACGGCTACTACTGGTTCGGCACCCTGCGCGACCTCTGCCCCGAGGGCAAGACGCTGTCGTGGGAAAACCAGTACGCGATGGTCAACGCGATTCAGGCGCACGAGAACGCCACGGCCGAAGAAGACGAGATGAAGCCGCAGGTGCCCAGCGCGGCCAACATCGCAGCGCTGTCCAAGCTGCTCGCCGACCCGATCTGAGCAAGGCCGCTAGCGCGGCCGCTTGAAGCGCTTGCGCGCATCGGCCGCCTGCTGCCGCACCACGCAGCCCTCGGCGTGGTCGTTGATGAGGCCCATCGCCTGCATGAAGGCGAACACCGTGGTGGGGCCGACGAACGCCCAGCCGCGCTTCTTCAGCTCTTTCGAGACGCGCACGGACACGTCCGATGTGGACACGGTCTGCGGCGCGCCGAGTGACGCTTCATCGGGTTCGTGGCGCCAGAACCAGGCGGCCAGCGAGCCCTCGGCCTTCACCATCTCCTGCGCGCGGCGCGCGTTGTTGATGACCGCCTCGATCTTGCCGCGGTGGCGCACGATGCCCTCGTCCTGCAGCAGCCGCTCCACGTCCGTCTCATTGAAGCGGGCGACGCTGTCGATATCGAACGCCTTGAAGGCCGCGCGGAAGTTCTCCCGCTTGGCCAGGATGGTGCGCCAGCTCAGGCCCGACTGGAAACTCTCCAGGCACAGCTTCTCGAACAGGCGGCGGTCGTCGGCCACCGGGAAGCCCCACTCCTTGTCGTGGTAGGGCAGGAACTCGGGTGCCGATGCGCACCAGCGGCAGCGGGCTTGCCCATCGGGGCCTGGCAGCGTGTTGCTCAAGAACGTGTCTCCATTCAGTCGAGGGGCCAGGGCATGTCGCGCTGGAGGGCGGGCACTTCCACGGACGGGGCGGCGGCGGGTGTGGCACCGGCGCCGGGCACCCGCCACCAGGGTTGCACGGGCGCGCGGTGGGCCGGCTCCACCGCCTCGCCCAGGCGGGGCAGAAGCAGCGGCGTGTCCCTGGTCGCAGACAGTTGCAGCAACGTTTCCACCGGTTCGTCCCACGCGTGCATGGCCAGGCTGAAGGTGCCCCAGTGCACCGGCAGGAAGGCGCCACCGCCCAGCAGGGCATGCGCACGCAGGGCGTTCACGGGCCCGAGGTGGATGTCGCCCCACGCGGGGTGGTGGGCGCCCACCTCGAGCATGACCAGATCGAACGGCCCCAGCCGCTCGCGGATCTCGGCGTACTGCGTGGTCAGGCCGGTGTCGCCGCTGAAGAAGACGCTGTGGCGGTCGGTGCGCACGACCATGGACGACCACAGCGTGGCGTTGCGGTCCGTGAGCCCGCGCCCGGAGAAGTGCTGCGAGGGCGCTGCCGTGATGGTGAGGCCGGTGCCCGGCACGCGGTGGCTTTCCCACCAGTCCAGCTCGGTGATCCGCTCGGCCGCCACGCCCCAGGCCTGCAGGTGCGCGCCCACGCCGAGCGAGGTGACGAAGGGCACGGCGCTGTGGCGCGCGAGCGCGCGGATGGTGGGGTAGTCCAGGTGGTCGTAGTGGTCGTGCGAGATCACCACCACGTCCACCTCGGGCATCTGCCGCAGGCGCAGCGGCACGGGCTGGAAGCGTTTGGGGCCGAGCAGCCGGAACGGCGAGGCGCGCGTGCCCCAGACCGGGTCGGTCAGCACCCGGTGGCCGTCGATCTCGATCAGCACGGTGGAATGCCCCAGCCAGGTCGCTCGCAGGCCGCTCTGCGCCGGGCGGCCCCAGGTCTCGCGCGGGTCCATCGAGGGCAGCGGCGCGCCAGGCGTGCGCCGGTCGCCGCCGCTCAGGAAATCGCGCAGCGTGGGGCGGGCCACGGTGGTGTCGCGCAGCCCCGGCAGCACGGGGTGCATGTTGCGAAAGCCCATGCCGCTCCACATCGGGGAAGCGCGCATGCGCTCCAGCCGCAAGCCCTCGGCGCGCCGGCCGAAGGTGTTCATGGTCGGGTCTTTCCCGGTGCGGCGCCGGTGAAGGTGGCGGGTCGTGTCATGCGGGTCCTGGGTGGTTGCGGCAGATGGAAGTCTCCCGGCTTCCCTGCCCGCGCGCAAGCACCCGGCGCGCCGGCCCCTGCGTCAACCGGGGTTCACGGCGCGCCACGAGCGGGCGCCATCGTTCACCGAACCCTGCATGCGGCCGGGCGTCACCTCGCCCACGTAGCGGTCGGTGCCCACGGTGAAGCGGATGCGCGTGCCGTCCATGCGGGCATCGCTCACGGCAACCGCCTGGCCGCCCTGCCGGAGCGTGCCTTCCAGCATCTGGAAGTTCTGCTTCAGCATCAGTTCCCTGCCATCGGCCAGCCGCCAGGTGCCGGCCACCTTCGCGGGCACCGTCCACTGGTAGGCCTCGCAGTAGGTGCGGCAGTTCTCGGTGACCTGCTGCGTGTGGTCGGGTTGCCAGTCGCCCAGGTCGAACGAGTTGGAGACGATGCGGGTGCCGGGCTTCATCTCCAGCAAGGTGGGGCGCAGCTGCAGGTTCAGCTCGGGCAGCAGGAACATGGTGATCACGGTGGCCTTCGAGAAGTCCGACTCGAAGATGTCGGCCTTCTCGAAGGTCGCGCGCGCGGCCACGCCCTCGGCCTGCGCCGCGCGTTGCGACAGGGCCACCAGATCGGGGTTGTATTCGATCCCGTGGGCGGTGGCTCCGCGTCTGGCCGCGGTGATGACAAGGCGCCCGTCGCCCGAACCGAGATCGATGAGGTGGTCGCGCGGGGTCAGCTTTGCCATCTCCAGCATGCGGTCGACCAGGCTTTGCGCGGTCGGCAGCCAGATCACGTCCTTGCCGGCCTGCCCTTCCTTGGGCTCGTAGGCGGGCGGTGCGGCGGGCGCGGTCTGTGCCCAGGCCGGTGCGCTGGCCCAGGCGCCCAGGCAGAGTGCGGCGGCGCCGAGGGTGGATCGAAGAGCGTTCATGGCGGATCTCCTGGTGAATGGGAACTCGTGAGCACGGGGGCCTCGCACGGGGTGGCCGTGGGGCCCTTGAAGAACAGCATGGGCACGCCCGCGAGCAGCACCGCCAGCCCCACCCACGCGGCATGGCCGGTGTGCAGCACGCTGGCATGCAGCATGTAGAGGCAGGTCAGGCAGAACACGATCGGCGTGAGAGGGTAGAACGGCACGCGGAACGGCAGCGCGCGGTGCGGGTGCCGCCGGCGCAGCACGAACAGGGAGCCGCCCACCAGCAGCAGGAACAGCCAGAACACCGGCGCGGTGAAGTCCACCATGGCCTTGAAGCCGTCGGGCGTCAGCGCACCCAGGGCGATCAGCACCAGCGCGAAGCCGCCCTGCGCGATCAGCCCGTTGGCCGGCGCACTGCCCCGGCCGTTCCACACGCCGACCCAGCGCAGCGCGGTCACGTCGCGCCCCAGGGCGAAGAACACACGGGCACCGGTGAAGAGCGTGGCGTTCAGGGTGGAGATGGCGGCCACCACGATGGCCAGCGTCACCAGCATCTCGCCCGAGGGGCCGGCCGCCGCGCGCATCATGTCGGCCGCCACCGCGTCGGAGGCGCGCAGGCCGTCGAGCCCGAGGATGGACAGCAGGGCCATGTTGGCCAGCACGTACAGGGTGACCAGCAGCGCCGTGCCCACGGTCAGCACCTTGGCGATGTTGCGCGGGGCGTCGCGCAGCTCGCCCGTGAGGTAGGCCGCGTCGTTCCAGCCGCCATAGGTCAGCAGCACGAAGATCATGGCCACCCCCAGCGCCGCGGCCTCTTCCTGAACCGGCAATGGCGTGGCCACCACCGCTTCTGCCGAGCCGAAGAACCCGACCAGGATGATGGCCAGCATGGCGCCGAGCTGGATGCCGGTGACCGCGATCTGCAGGTTCTTGCCCGCCACGGTGCCGGCCACGTTGACCGCCGTGAGCACCACGACGGCCAGCGCGGCGTACAGGGCTGGCCCGTGCGGCCCGAGTGGCACCACCTGCGCCACGTAGTCGCCGAGCAGGAAGGCCACGAGCGCGATCGAGCCGGTCTGGATGACGGTGCAGCGGGCCCAGGCGAACAGGCGCGCGACCGAACGGCCGTAGGCCTGGGAGAGGAAGTGGTATTCGCCGCCCACGTGCGGGTGGGCGGCCGCCAGTTCGGCGTAGCAGAGCGCCCCGATGAGCGTGACCAGCCCGCCGGCCAGCCACACGAGGATGAACATCGCCTCGGAGCCGACGCCGCTGGCGACGATGGAGGGCGTGCGGAAGATGCCGATGCCGACCACCAGCCCCAGCATGATCACCACCGCATCGAAAACCGACAGCTGCGCCGCGGGCTCAGGCCGCGACGGTTCCGCCATCGGGGGTCTTTCTTGTGTTTCTGAGCCTTGTCACGGCCGGGTCTCCTGGTCGTCCGTTTGCCGGACCTCGGAGATGGAATGCCCCGGCCGCCCAGAGTTCCCGCCCGGAGCGGGAAAAATCGGGGCTCAGGTGCCGGCTGCGGGCGGAGGCGTGGTCACCACCTGGCCGTCCTTGACCGGCAACGTGGCGCCCGGCCGGAAACTGGTGTGCGCCTTGCCCTGCTGGCCGTCGAGGCGATACGTCACTTCGTATCCATTTAACTTTTGTGACTTCTCGTTCACCGTTTTGCAACGGCGTTCGACGGAGGCGACCGTGTCCTTCTGCTGCATGTTCTTCTGCACCTGGTTGCCGGCGTAACCGCCTGCCGCCGCCCCGGCCACCGTCGCCACCGTGCGGCCGCTGCCGCCGCCGATCTGGCTGCCCAGCAGGCCTCCCGCCACGCCACCGATGACGGTGCCGGCAATGCGGTTCTGGTCCTTCACCGGCGCCTGCCGCTGCACAGTGACGTTCTCGCACTGCTCCCGCGGCGTGACCACGGTCTCCATGACCTCCTTCACCGCCACCACCTCGGCCACCTTGGGCTTCATGAGCGCCTGGTAACCGGTGACGCCGCTGGCGCCGATCACGACGGTGGCCAGACCGCCAACCACAAGGCCCTTCATCATTGACTTGTCCATGGTGTTCCCATCCTTTCGCTTGTGAGACTTCGATGCCGCGCAATCTATCCCTGCGGCGAAGCGACTCTGTAACAAAGCGTGGCGCGGAAAACGGTCGGGTGCGACCCGATCCGGGGTTGCTCAGCCAGCAGGGCGGCCGGGCAATGAAAGGTGCGCCTTCGCAGGCGCCGTCTCCGACAGCAGGCGCCCTTGGCGCCACACCTTGAGCCGCGTGGCGCGCAGGCGAATGGCCTCGATGGGGTCGCGCGCCTGCAGCAGCACGAAGCTGGCATGGCACCCGGGTGCGATGCCGTAGCCGTCGAGGTTCATCACCTTCGCGGCGTTCGTGGTGACCGCCTCGAAGCAGGCGCGCATGCCCTGCTGGCTGGTCATCTGGGCCACGTGCAGCCCCATGTGGGCCACCTCGAGCATGTCGCCGCTGCCGAGCGAATACCAGGGGTCCATCACGCAGTCGTGGCCAAAGGCCACCGTCACGCCGGCGGCCATCAGCTCGGGCACACGCGTCATGCCGCGCCGCCGGGGGTAGGTGTCGTGCCGGCCCTGCAGGGTGATGTTGATGAGCGGGTTGGCCACCGCGCTCACCCCCGATTCGGCGATCAGCGGAATGAGTTTGCTCACGTAGTAGTTGTCCATGCTGTGCATGGAGGTGAGGTGAGAACCGTTCACGCGACCCTGCAGGCCCAGGCGCTGGCTCTCGAAGGCCAGGGTTTCGATGTGGCGCGACAGTGGGTCGTCGCTTTCGTCGCAGTGCATGTCCACCGGCAACCCGCGCGCGGCGGCGAGTTCGCACAGCAGCTTCACGCTGGCCGCGCCATCCGCCATGGTGCGCTCGAAGTGCGGAATGCCGCCCACCACGTCAACGCCCAGGTCCAGCGCGCGTTTCAGGTTGTCCATCCCTCCCGGGCTGCGCAGCACGCCGTCCTGCGGAAAGGCCACGAGCTGCACATCCAGGTACGGCGCCATGCGCCGCTTCGCTTCGAGCATGGCGCGCACCGGCAGCAGGCTCGGGTCGCTCGTGTCCACGTGGCTGCGGATCGCCAGCAACCCCTTGGCCACGGCCCAGTCGCCATACGCGAGCGCGCGCTCGACCAGGGCCTCTTCCGTCAACAGCGGTTTGAGTTCGCCCCACAGCGCAATGCCCTCCAGCAAGGTGCCGCTCTGGTTCACGCGGGGCAAGCCATAGCTGAGCGTGGCGTCCATGTGAAAGTGCGGGTCGCAGAACGGTGGCGAGAGCAACTGGCCGGCCGCGTCGACCGTCTCGTGTGCGGGCGCCTGCAGGCCAGGGGCCACGTCGACGATGCGGCCGTCCTGCACGGCCACCGCCATGTCGGTGCGGCCATCGGGCAGGCTGGCGTGGGTGATGAGCAGGTCAAGCATGACGGCAAGTGTGCCGGTTGTTCGCGTCAGATGGTGCGGCGAAGCTCACTGCGTGCCGAAGATGCGGTCGCCCGCATCGCCCAGGCCGGGCAGGATGTAGCCGTGGCTGTTGAGTTCGCGGTCGATGGCGGCGGTGTAGATCGGCACGTCGGGGTGGGCGTTGTGCAGCGCGGCGATGCCTTCGGGGCAGGTGAGCAGGCAGACGAACTTGATCGATTTCGGCCGGCATTCCTTGAGCCGGTCCACCGCCGCGATCGCCGAGTTTCCGGTGGCCAGCATCGGGTCGACCACGATCACGTCCCGTTCGTGCATGTCCTTGGGCATCTTGAAGTAGTACTCCACCGCCGTCAGCGTCTTCGGGTCGCGGTACAGGCCGATGTGGCCCACGCGCGCACCGGGCACCACGCTGAGCATGCCGTCCAGAATGCCATTGCCCGCACGCAGGATGGACACGAACACCAGCTTCTTGCCATCGATGACCTTGCAGGTGGTGGTCTCCAGCGGCGTCTCGACCTCGATGTCCTGCATCGGCATGTCGCGCGTGACCTCGTAGGTCATGAGCATCGCCATTTCATTGAGCAGGCGGCGAAAGCTGTTCGTGCTGGCGTCCTTGCGGCGCATGAGCGACAGCTTGTGCTGCACCAGTGGGTGGTCGATGAAATGAACGTTGTGGTGGCTCATGGTTCGTGCCTTGTTCGGGTTGCCGGGAAAGAGGGGTCAGAACACCGTGCCATCGCTGGCGATGTTCAGCGGAGGCGTGCCACCGCGCAGGCGCTGCGCCAGCAGGCGGCCGGCAGCCCAGGTGCCGCCTTCAAGCACACAGGCCAGCGGCATCTGTTCAGCCGACACGCCGAGTTCGTCGCGCACCAGCGGCGCGAGTTCGTCAAGCAGGGCCACGGTGAGTGCACGCCATTCGACGATGAAGGCATCGCCCGCCGACCAGATGCGGGTGGCATGGTCGAGCGGCAGCGGGCGCAGCACGCCCGCGTCGATCAGCAGCCCGCCGTTGCGGTATTCGGGCAGACCGGTCAGTGCATCGATGCCTTGCAGTGCCACACCCGCCCACTCGAACGGCTCCAGGAGCGAATAGGTGAGCCACTGCGAGAGTTTGTGAAACGGCATCCAGCCGCGCGTGAGGCCTTCGCCCGGCACGTCCGGGTGTGGCCAGCAGTCGCCCAGCGCCACACCGTCGATGGCGTTCTGCGCGGGCCAGATGTCCGACAGCGTGGCCAGCAGCAGACCGAGCAGGTCGTGCACGTCCACGGCGGTCGGGTCGGCTGCCCGCATCGCGTCGAACAGGCCTCCGGGCCGGCCGGCCGGGCCGTAGACCTGAGGCTGCCGCGCCAGCACCTTGCCCAGGCGGCGCAACAGGCTCGCTCGGCCGTCGAGCCCCACCAGCGGGTTGCCTTCACCGACCTGGAATGCCTCACCCAGTTGTCCGGTGTGCAGCGCGCACAGGCCGGCGGCGTCGACGCGCAGCGGTTGCGCCGGGTCGCTGGAGAACAGGCCCGCCACGAATGCGTGAAAGCTCGCCACGCCGAGCCCCTCGGAGCGGGTGAACGTCTGGCCACTGGCCGCTTCCACATAGCGCCAGTCGGCACCGGCGCCGGCATCGAGCAGCACGCTCACCAGCACCAGGTCGATCTGCGCGCGGGCGCGGGTGGCGGCGTCCACCGGTCCCAGCAGGGCATCGAGCTGCCCGGCGCGGTCGATCTGCCCGGCCTCGAAGTGGCGCCAGCGGCTGTGGTACGGCATGCGCAGTTCGGGAAAGCGCGCGCGCGTGAGCTCGGCCACGGTGTGCGCGGCATGCGCCAGCGCGGCATCGTTCACCACGAAGTGCACGGAATCACCGGCGCGGGCCCGGGCCAGCAGGTGCTGCGCGCGTTCGCGCACAGCGGCCGTGCTGCGCAGCGCCAGCGCGGCCCCGGCGGGGGTGGATGTGTCAGGCACCGCGCGGCTCATTCGTTCAGCGCCCGGCCCTTGGCGAGCTTGAGTTCATCGGCATCGGGCACCGCGCCAGGGGTGAAGTAGCCGGCGGCCATCTTGGCGTCCATTTCCACGCGCGCGTCGGCCGGAATGAGCTCGTCAGGAATGTTCACGCGCACGCCCACCTCGATGCCGGCGCCGGTGATGGCGTCGTACTTCATGTTGCTCATGGACACGAGGCGGTGGATCTTCGTGATGCCCAGCCAGTGCAGCACGTCGGGCATCAACTCCTGGAAGCGCATGTCCTGCACGCCGGCCACGCACTCGGTGCGCGCAAAGTACTGGTCGGCCGTGTCGCCTCCCACCTGGCGCTTGCGTGCGTTGTAGACGAGGAACTTGGTCACCTCGCCCAGCGCGCGGCCTTCCTTTCGCGAGTAGGCCACCAGGCCCACGCCGCCGCGCTGCGCGCCCTGGATGCACTCCTCGATCGCGTGCGTGAGGTAGGGCCGGCAGGTGCAGATGTCGGAGCCGAACACATCGGAGCCGTTGCATTCGTCGTGCACGCGCGCCGTCAGTTCCACGTCGGGGTTGGCCAGGTCGCGCGGGTTGCCGAAGATGTAGACCGTCTGCCCCCCGATGGGCGGCAGGAAGACCTCCAGGTCGGAGCGCGTGACCAGCTCGGGGTACATGCCGCCGGTTTCCTCGAACAGCACGCGGCGCAGGACTGCTTCCGTGCAGCCAAAGCGCCGGGCCACACCGGGCAGGTACCAGACCGGCTCGACCGCCACCTTGGTGACCACGGCCGCGCCACCGGTGGTGAGGAACCTGCCGTCGGGCTTGAGCCGGCCTTTCTGCAGCGCCTCGATCACCTCGGGCAGGATCACGTGGGCCTTGGTCACCGCGATGGTGGGGCGGATGTCGTAACCGGCGGCCAGTTCGTTCGAGTAGGCCTCGGCGATCACCGCGCCCCAGGGGTCGATGCTCACGATCTTGTCCGGGTCGGCCCACTGCGGATAGGGGCCGATGATGTCGGTGGGTGCGGTGTTGGTGAGGTCGGCGCGGTGCTCTCGCTTGAGCGCGCCGGCCGCCACGGCCAGCGCGCGGTACACGCTGTAGCTGCCGCTGTGGGTGCCGATCACGTTGCGGTTGCCGATGTTGAGCGTGGTGCCCACCACCGGCCCGCGTTCGCGCGCGGTCGCTGCCCCCCACTGGATGGGCAGCCCGCCGAAGCCGCCGGAGTGCGAGGTCAGCCGGATGTGGCGGGGCTGCGGCGAATTGGGCGAGGCCGGAACGGCAGCGGTCGACGGGGAGTCTTCGGACATGGTGTGTTCCTCGAAATGCGCCAGAGGGGTGGTCCTGACGCACATCAAACGCCTGAGCAAGTTGGATGCCAAGTCGGGAAACTGCTCATGGACGCGGCGCCCGTTACACTGCGCAACTGCTCCGGGGTGCACGGGTCGAAAGACCTGCGCTGAGATGGCCGCAAGGCCAAACCCGCGAACTTGATCCGGTTAGTACCGGCGAAAGAAGAGCGTTGCCCACCAGGGCATGCATCCGCACCCCGTCCAGGGGTTGGTCCGCATTCGCGGGCCGGGTGCAGGGTCTGGCGGGTGGTCTCCGGAGCTTGTCCACAGCCACCACCAGGAGACCACTGCCATGAACGCCCCAGACCCATTGCCCGCCGACATGCTCGCCCTCAGCCGCGAGCCCTTTCCCGCGTCCCGCAAGATCCATGTGCCCGGCACGCTGCCCGGCGTGAACGTGCCCATGCGCGAGATCGCGCTCACCAACGGCGAGCGCGTCACCGTTTACGACACCTCGGGGCCCTATTCCGACCCCGCGGCCACGATCGATGTCACGAAGGGCCTGCCCGACGTGCGCGGCGCGTGGATTGCCGCGCGCGGCGACACCGAAACCTACACCGGCCGCACCCGCCAGGCGCTGGACGACGGGGTGAAACACGAAGCCCGCGATGCCGCGCGCATCGAAGCCCTGCGCGCCTCCGCCGCCGGCCTGCAGCGCACGCCACGCCGCGCGCGCAGCGGCATGAACGTGACGCAGATGCACTACGCGCGGCGCGGCATCGTCACACCCGAGATGGAATACGTGGCCGTGCGCGAGAACGGCAAGCGCGAGTGGATGGCCGATTACCTGGCCGATGCGGGACGCGAGGCGCGCCTGCGCGGCCACCCGATGGGCGCGCGCATTCCGGAGACCATCACGCCCGAGTTCGTGCGCGACGAGGTGGCGCGCGGCCGCGCCATCATCCCGGCCAACATCAACCACCCCGAGGTGGAGCCGATGGCGATCGGGCGCAACTTCCTGGTCAAGGTCAACGCCAACATCGGCAACTCGGCCGTCACCTCCAGCATCGAGGAAGAGGTGGACAAGCTGGTGTGGGCGATCCGCTGGGGCGCGGACAACGTGATGGACCTGTCCACCGGCCACAACATCCACACCACGCGCGACTGGATCGTGCGCAACTCGCCGGTGCCCATCGGCACGGTGCCGATCTACCAGGCGCTGGAAAAGGTGGGCGGCGTGGCCGAGGACCTCACCTGGGCGATCTTTCGCGACACGCTGATCGAGCAGGCCGAGCAAGGCGTCGACTACTTCACCATCCACGCGGGCGTGCGCCTGCCCTTCATCCACCTCACGGCCAACCGGCGCACGGGCATCGTCTCGCGCGGGGGTTCGATCATGGCGAAGTGGTGCATCACGCACCACCGGGAGAGTTTTCTCTACACGCAATTCGAGGAGATCTGCGAGATCATGAAGGCGTACGACGTGAGCTTCTCGCTCGGCGACGGCCTGCGCCCCGGCAGCGCGGCAGACGCCAACGACGAGGCGCAGTTCGCGGAGCTGAAGACGCTCGGTGAGCTCACGCAGATCGCCTGGAAGCACGACGTGCAGACCATGATCGAAGGCCCGGGCCATGTGCCCATGCACCTGATCCAGGCCAACATGGACGAGCAGCTGAAGCACTGCCACGAGGCGCCGTTCTACACGCTGGGCCCGCTCACCATCGACATCGCGCCGGGCTACGACCACATCGCCTCGGCCATCGGCGCGGCCATGATCGGCTGGATGGGCACGGCCATGCTGTGCTACGTGACGCCCAAGGAACACCTGGGCCTGCCCGACCGCGACGACGTGAAGCAGGGGATCATTGCCTACAAGATCGCCGCGCACGCGGCCGACATCGCCAAGGGCCACCCCGGCGCCCGCGCGCGCGACGACGCCATGAGCAAGGCGCGCTTCGAGTTCCGCTGGCACGACCAGTTCAACCTCGGGCTCGACCCGGACACCGCGCGCGATTTCCACGACGAGACGCTGCCCAAGGACAGCAGCAAGGAAGCGCATTTCTGCAGCATGTGCGGGCCGAAGTTCTGCTCGATGAAGATCACGCAGGACGTGCGGGACTTCGCCGAGCGCGGCATGGCCGACAAGTCGGCCGAGTTCAAGGCGGCCGGCGGCGAGTTCTACGTGCCGCTCGACTCGCTTTCCAGCAAGGCCTGAGGCCGGCCCGTGGGCGGGTGGGCGACAATCCTTTCCGCCCACCATGACCACCGACACAGACCTGCCCCCGCTGAACCCCACGCCACCCGGGCTGTACCGCCACTACAAGGGTGGCTGGTACGAGGTGCTGGACACGGTGCGCTGCAGCGAGACGCTGCAGGGCATGACGCTGTACCGCGCGCTCTATGGCGGCTGGGGCCAGTGGGTGCGGCCGGCGGCCATGTTCGCCGAGGTGGGTGAGTTCGAGGGGCACGTGCAGCCCCGCTTCGTGTTGCACGACCCGGCCCTCGTGCCCTTGTCCGACCTGCCCACAGCGCAGGCCCTGGTGGCCCATCTGCGTGGGCTGGCGCAGCGCCGCGGCATGGACCTCGACACCGCTCTGCGCCCGCCACCACCAGAACCCGCCACCTGTTGCGGCCGGGGCTGCAACGGCTGCGTGTGGGAGGGTTACTACACCGCGCTGGCGTACTGGCGCGAGGACGCACTCGCCTTGCTGTCTAGAACAGTTCTTGCTGCGCGCGCAGGGCCTGCGGCTTGAACTGCGAGGTGTCGAGCGGTTCGCGCTCGGTGTTGAAGCCCAGGCGCGCGCAGGCCTTGTCAAAGCGCTGGCGGATCAGGTCGGCCCAGATGCCGCTGCCACGCATGCGCTGCGCGAAGTCGGCGTTGTAGTCCTTGCCGCCTCGCATCTCCTGCACCCGGGCCATCACGCGCGCGGCGCGGTCCGGGTAGTGCAGGTCCAGCCACTGGCGGAACATCGGGCTGAGTTCCCACGGCAGGCGCAGCACGGTGTAGAACGCGCGGCGCGCGCCCGCGTCCCACGCGGCTTCGAGCACCTGCTCCATGTCGTCGGTGATGAAGGGAATCTGCGGCGCCACGCTCACGCCCACCGGAATGCCCGCGTCGGCCAGCGTGCGCAGGGTGCGCAGGCGGCGGTGCGGTGCGGCCGCGCGCGGCTCCAGCGCGCGGGCCAGCTTGCCGTCCAGCGAGGTGATGGTGACGTAGACCGCCGCCAGGCCCTGCGCCGCCATCGGCGCGAGGATGTCGATGTCGCGCTCCACGCCACTGCCCTTGGTGACGATGGCCAGCGGGTGCCGCGCCTCGGCCAGCACCTCGAGCGCGGCGCGGGTCAGCTTCAGTTCGCGTTCGATGGGCTGGTAGGCGTCGGTCACCGTGCCGATGGCGAGCAGGCCGGGCACGTGGCGCGGGCTGGCGAGTTCGCGCCGCAGCACGGCGGCCAGGTTGCGCTTGGCGATGAGCTTCGTCTCGAAATCCAGCCCCGGCGAAAGATTGAGGTAACTGTGGGTGGGGCGCGCATAGCAATACACGCACCCGTGTTCGCATCCCCGGTAGGGGTTCAGGCCCAGCATGAAACCGACATCGGGCGACTCGTTCTTCATGATCGCGCTCCTGCAGTCTTCCCAGGTGACCTCGGTGGCCGGGGGCGGCGCCTCCTCGCCGGCCAGTGCGGCTTCGTCCAGTGCGCTCCAGCCGTCGTCGAACGCCTCGCGCGCGTCGCGCATGAAGCGGTGCGGCTGCTGGTGGCTGATGCCCCGGCCCTTGATGGCCTGAATGGGAATGTGGACGTTTTCCATGGAGGGACCACTGTACACAAAAACAGTGCTAGAGTGGCGCGATTCAGGAGGCTCCATGTCCCTTTCTTCATCGGCGGCCGGTACCGCCGACCCCATCGTGTCCGTTCGCGGCGTCAGCAAGACTTACGCCGGTGGTTTCCAGGCCTTGAAGCGCGTCGACCTCGACATCCGTCGCGGCGAGATCTTCGCCCTGCTCGGCCCCAACGGAGCGGGCAAGACCACGCTCATCAGCATCATCTGCGGCATCGCCAACGCCAGCGAAGGCGTGGTGCTGGCCGACGGGCACGACACCGTGCGCGACTACCGTGCCGCGCGCGCCGCCATCGGCCTCGTGCCACAGGAGCTGCACACCGACGCCTTCGAGTCCGTCTGGGCCACGGTCAACTTCAGCCGGGGCCTGTTCGGCAAGACGCCCGACCCGGCCTACGTGGAAAAGGTGCTGCGCGACCTCTCGCTCTGGGACAAGAAGGACAACAAGATCCTCACACTCTCCGGCGGCATGAAGCGGCGCGTGCTGATCGCCAAGGCGCTCTCGCACGAACCGAAGATCCTTTTCCTTGACGAGCCCAGCGCCGGTGTGGACGTGGAACTGCGGCACGACATGTGGCGCATGGTGCGCGAGCTGCGCGACCGCGGCACCACCATCATCCTGACCACGCACTACATCGAGGAAGCCGAGGACATGGCCGACCGCATCGGCGTGATCAACCGCGGCGAGCTGATCGTGGTGGAAGACAAGGACGTGCTCATGCGAAAGCTGGGCAAGAAGCAGCTCACGCTGACGCTGCAGCACCCGCTGCAGACCGTGCCGGCGGCGCTGTCGCGCTGGCCGCTCGAGCTGTCGGGCGAAGGCCAGACGCTCACCTACACCTTCGACACCCAGACGGAAGAGACCGGCATTGCCGAGCTGCTGCGCACCCTGCATGCCCAGGGCATCGACTTCAAGGACCTGCAGTCCAGCGAGAGCTCGCTCGAAGACATCTTCGTGAGCCTCGTCCACAACAAGAAACAGGAGGCGCGCGCATGAGCTTGAACATCCACGGCATCAAGGCCATCTACCGTTTCGAGATGGCGCGCACCTTCCGCACCATCACGCAGAGCATCCTCGCGCCGGTGCTCACCACCTCGCTGTACTTCATCGTGTTCGGCACGGCCATCGGCTCGCGCATGGGCAACATCGATGGCGTCACCTACGGCGCCTTCATCATCCCCGGGCTGGTCATGCTCTCGCTGCTGAGCGAGAGCATTTCCAACGCCTCCTTCGGCATCTACATGCCCAAGTGGTCCGGCACCATCTACGAGCTGCTCTCGGCGCCGGTGTCGTGGGTCGAGGTGCTGCTGGGTTACGTGGGCGCGGCGGCCACCAAGTCGGTGCTGCTCGGGGTGCTCATCCTGCTCACTGCGCGCGTGTTCGTGCCGTACCACATCGCCCACCCGGTCTGGATGGTCGGCTTCCTGCTGCTCACCGCCGTCACCTTCAGCCTGTTCGGTTTCATCATCGGCCTGTGGGCGGACAACTTCCAGAAGCTGCAGGTGATCCCGCTGCTGGTGGTCACACCGCTCACCTTCCTGGGTGGCGCGTTCTACTCCATCACCATGCTGCCGCCGGTGTGGCAGACGGTGTCGCTGTTCAACCCGGTGGTCTATCTCATCAGCGGGTTCCGCTGGGCGTTCTATGGCGTGGCCGACGTGCACATTGCCGTGAGCACGGGCATGACGCTGGTGTTCATGGCGCTGTGCTTGGGCTTCATCTGGTGGGTGTTCCGCACCGGCTACAAGCTGCGCCGCTGAACCGGCAGAAAGGAAGGCCCACGATGAAAGCGCACGTCACGGTCATCACCCTCGGTGTGGACGATCTCGAGCGTTCGGTGGCCTTCTACCGCGACGGCCTGGGCCTGGCCACCAAGGGCATCATCGGCGCGGAATTCGAGAACGGCGCGGTGGCCTTCTTCAACCTGCAGAACGGCCTGAAGCTGGCGCTGTGGCCGCGCCGCAGCCTCGCGGCCGACACCGGCCTGCCCCTCCTCTCCCCCACCGCGCAGGCCTCGAGCGCGCTGGAGTTCTCGCTGGGCCACAACGTGGATTCGCGCGACGAGGTGGACGCCGTGATGCAGCAGGCCACCGAGGCGGGGGCGCGCATCGTCAAGCCCGCGCAGGACACCTTCTACGGCGGTTATGCCGGCTACCTGCAGGACCCGGACGGGCACCTGTGGGAAATCGTCTTCAACCCGGGACTGGCGGAGCTGGGCTGAGCGGCCCTCACGCGGGCCGGTGTTTCATCAGCAGGGCATGCAGCCCCTGCGCTGCGGACGACAGCGCGCGGTCCGACCGGCGTACGAGGAACACCTGGCGCTTCAGCCCCGCCGACTGGATCCTTCGCGCGGCCAGCCCCGGCTGGTCGAAGTGGAACAGCGTGAGCGAGGGCACGATGGTGATGCCCAGGCCGGCCTGCACCATGCGGGCCACGGTGCTGAGCTGCTCCAGCTCCATCACCGTGCGCATGCGGTGCGGGTAGATGGCCGCCTCCACGTACTGGCGCACGCTGCTGGAGCGCGCGAGCTGCACGATGGGAAACGCATGCAGCTCGTTCAGGCGCACCGCGCCGGCCTTCGCCGCGAGTGCATGGCCCGCGGGAAACACCACGTGGAAATCGTCCGAGCAGAAGCGCTCGGTGCGCAGCTCGGGCGCGTCGGTGCGCGACGAGGCGAGCGCGAAGTCCGCCCGGCCGGACCGCACGCGCTCCAGGCATTCGTCGGACAGCACGTCGGCCACATCGAGTTCGATGCCGGGGTGCGCCTGATGAAAGCGCGCCAGCAGCGGTGGCAGCCAGCCCGCGGCCAGCGAGGGCAGGATGGCGATCGCCACCTTGCCGCGGCGCCGCGCCACGTGGTCGCGCACGCCCTCGATGGCGGCGTCCGCGTCCTTGAGCAGGCGCAGGGCGGCGTCCAGAAAGGCCTCGCCTTCGGCGGTCAATGACACGTGCCGGGTGCTGCGCTCGAACAGGCGGCCACCCACGTTGGCTTCAAGCGCCTGGATGAGCGCCGAGAACGCCGGCTGCGACAGATGGCACAGCGAGGCCGCGCGCGTGAAGTTGCGCTGCTCGGCCAGCGCCACAAAGGCGCGCAGTTCGCGGGTGGACAGATTGATCTGCATTCCAGATCAATATATCTGAAGTTTGAGTTTCACAGAATGACCGATCCGCACCTACAGTGCGCGGCATGACCAACAAGGCGGTGATTCATGTGGGCTCGGCGGCCGGCTTTTCCGGCGACCGCACGGACGCGGCCGGCCCCGTGGTCGACGCGCTGATCCGCATCGGCGGGCCGGCCTGCCTGATCTTCGAGACGCTGGCCGAGCGCACCCTGGCGCTGGCGCAGCTGGCGCTGCTGCAGGACCCGGACGGTGGCTACGAGCCCCTGCTCGACGAAATGGTACGCCCGGTGCTCGCGCGCTGCCTGGAACACCGCATCCCCATCGTGAGCAACTTCGGCGCGGCCAACCCGCTGGGCGCGGGCCGGCGCATCCAGGCCATCGCCCGCTCGCTCGGCCTGCGCGAACCGCGCGTGGCGGTGGTGCATGGCGACGACGTGAACACCCATGTGGCCAGGCTCTCGCGCGATCTGCCGTCGCTCGGCGACCAGGCCGTGATCAGCGCCAACGCCTACATCGGCGCGCTGCCGATCGCAGAGGCCTTGCGCGCGGGCGCCGACGTGGTGGTGACCGGCCGCGTGGCCGACCCGTCGCTCGTGCTCGGTCCCGCCCTCGCCCACCACGGCTGGGCCCTGGACGACTGGGACCGCATCGCCGGCGCCACCATGGCCGGGCATCTGCTGGAATGCGGCGCGCAGGTCACCGGCGGCTACTACGCCGACCCCGGCGTGAAGGACGTGCCCGACCTCGCCAACGTGGGTTACCCCATCGCGGCCATCGAGACCGATGGCAGCTGCACGATCTTCAAGCCGGACGGCACGGGCGGCGTGGTGGACGAACACACCGTCAAGGAACAGCTGCTGTACGAGGTGCACGACCCGAGCGCCTACCTCACGCCCGACGTGGTGGCCGACATCACCGCCGCGCGCGTCGAACCGGTGGGCCCGAACCGTGTGCGCCTCAGCGGCGTGCGCGGGCACGGCCGTCCCGACACGCTGAAGGTGAACATGTGCTTCGAGAGCGGCTGGCTGGCCGAGGGCGAGATTTCCTACGCCGGCGTGCGCGCCGAGCAGCGCGCGCGGCTCGCGGCCGACGTGCTCGCACAACGCCTGCAAGGCCTGGGCCCGTTGCGCATCGACCTCATCGGCGTGGCCAGTGTGCTGGCCGATGACCAGGGGCACTGGCTGCGCCACACTGACGCCGGCGCCGCGACCGACGTGCGCCTGCGCGTAGCCGTGCGCCACACCGACAAGGCCAGCGCCCAGCGACTCACGCGCGAGGTGACGGCGCTCTACACCTGCGGCCCGGCCGGTGGCGGCGGCGTGCGCACCGCGCTGCGGCCCACGCTGGGCACGGTGTCATGCCCGATCGACCGCGCGCTCGTGCCCACCGGGTTCCGCATGCTGGAGGGCACAGGCGCATGAACACCACCCACCTCACCGTGCCCCTGTGGCGCGCCGCGCACGGCCGAACCGGCGACAAGGGCAACCGCTCCAACATCAGCGTGATCGCCTGGCACGAGGCGCTGTACCCGCTGATCGAGGCGCAGATCACCGCCGAACGGGTGGCCACGCACTTCCGCCACCGCCAGCCGAGCCAGGTGGTGCGGCACCTGCTGCCCAACCTGCACGCCATCAACTTCGTGCTCGACGACGTGCTCGACGGCGGCGTGAACGACGCACTGAACCTGGACAGCCACGGCAAGGCCCTGTCCTTCCACCTGCTGGCGCTCGAACTCGAGGTGCCCGCCGACCTGGTTTCCCACCTGCACGGCCCACCGGGCTGACGCATTCACCTTTCCCATCCACCCAGGAGACAGACAGACATGAACAACAGCCTTTTCACCCGCCGCCACACCGTGCTCGCACTTGCCGGCATGCTGGCCCTGCCCGCCGCCATGGCACAGGCCTCGCTCACGACGAAGCCGATCACCTTCATCGTGCCTTTCGCCGCGGGCAGTGCCACCGACATCCTCGCGCGCGCGCTGGGCCAGTCGGTGAGCGAGCAGACCGGCCAGCCCGTGGTGGTGGACAACAAGGCCGGCGCCAGCGGCATGATCGCGGCGCAGGCTGCGGCCAGCGCGCCCAAGGACGGCCACACGGTGCTGATCACCACCAACACCACGCACGCGGCCAACCAGCACCTGTACAAGAAGCTGTCGTACGACCCGGTGAAGGACTTCGCGGCCATCACCGGCATCGGCAAGGGCGGCCAGATCATGATCGTGCGCGCGGACGCGCCCTACAAGACCGTGGCCGATGTGCTGGCTGCCGCGAAGCAGGCGCCTGGCAAGCTGTCGTTCGGCAGCGGCAGTTCGTCGAGCCGCGTGGCGGGCGAGCTGTTCCAGCAGATGGCCAGCGTCAACATCCTGCACGTGCCCTACCGCAGCAACCCGATGGGCATCACCGACCTGCTGGGCGGCCAGATCACCATGATGTTCACCGACGCCTCCACCGGCATGCCGCAGATCACCACCGGCAAGGTGCGCGCGCTCGGCGTCACCTCGGCCAGACGGATGGCGTCGCTGCCCGACGTGCCCACCATCTCCGAAGCCGGCGTGAAGGGCTACGACATGGGCTACTGGTTCGCGGCCTACGCGCCGGCGGGCACGCCCGCACCGGTGGTGACGCGCCTCAACGAGTTGCTGCACAAGGCCATCGAAAGCCAGGCCGTGCGCCAGTTCTTCGCTGGCAGCGGCGGCGAGGTGTTCCCCACCTCACCGGCCGAGCTGGTGAAGTTCCAGGCCAGCGAGACCGACATGTGGGGCCGCGTGATCAAGGCGGCCGGCATCGAGCCGGAGTGACGGGGTGATGGCGGCTGGCGCCGTGCCGGCCCGCCAGCGCCGCAGCGCTTCGCGCGTGCTCTCGTAGCCGACCTGCAGAGCCCGCTCCTGCGCGTCCCTCGCCGACATGCCGGGCGCGCCAATGGCGGGCGCCACCAGCACGTCGGCCTGGGCCATGTCCGGTGCGGCCAGCAGGCAGCTCTGGGTCTGCATCACGCGGCCAAGGACCGACGGAATGCGCATGCCGCCGTCGCGCGGGCTCTGACAGTAGATGTCGACCGCGATCACCACATCCGCGCCCATTGCGCGCGCGATGCGAACCGGCAGCAGGCTCGTGACACCGCCATCGATCAGGTGACCTCCGCGGTAAGGCACGGGCACGTTCATGCCCGGCACGGCGGACGAGGCCTGCACGGCGCGCCCCGCTGGACCGGCATCGATCAGGGCCGGCTGGCCGCTCTGCAGATCGGTGGACACGGCCACGAAACGGACCGGAAACCGCTCGATCGGCACATCCCCGGTAACCGCGTTCACCCAGCCCGCGAGGTGGTCGCCGCGGATGATGCCGCCCGGACTCCAGGTGAAGTCGAGCATCGACGACACGTCCAGGTCAAAGGCCGCTTCGCGGATCTGCGCGGCACTCAGGCCGCTGGCATAGGCGGCACCGACGACCGAACCCGCCGAAGTGCCCACCACCAGCCCGGGCCGGATGCCTGCTTCCTCCAGTGCCTGCAGGGCGCCCACATGCGCAAAACCACGCAAGCCACCACCACCCAGCACCAGCGCCACGATGGGCTGGCCCGTCTCCTTTGCCGAGGCCGTGCGCTGCGACGACAGCTCGCTCAGCGGCCGGGGTGCCCAGTCCGGCGGGGGCTGCACTGTGGCCGCACAGCCGGTAAACACCACCGCTGCCAGCGCCACGGCCACCCCCGCGCAGTGTGAGTGCCATGCCTTCATGACGACCGCCCGGACAGCGCCACCGCATCCGCACCCGCCGGGTAGTGCAGCTGCGGCGAAGCGTCGTTCGCCGCGAGCCACACGGCCTCGGCCACGTCCGCTTCCCGAGTGAACGCCGACGCCGTGCCCAGCGCGGCGAAGATGCTCTGCGCGTAGGGCGCATACGGTTCGGGGATGAGGCCCTGCATGCGCTGCGCGCCGTTTTCCGTGAAGCGCGTGGTCGGCGCGTAGCCGGGCTCGACCAGTTTCACGCGCACGTTGAACGCCTGCAGTTCGTGCGCCAGCGACGCGGTGAAACCCTGGATGGCCGTCTTGCTCGCGGTGTAGGCGGCCACCAGCGGCATGGGCGCGAGCGTGGCGCTGGACGTGACGTTGACCACCAGCCCCGCGCGCCGCTGGCGGAACTGCGGCAGCACGGCCTGCGTCATCGCCATGGTGCCAAAGGTGTTGGTCTCGAAGATGTCCCGCACCGTCGCCATCGGCGTGGCCTCGAACGCCCCGAAGAGGCCCAGGCCAGCGTTGTTCACCAGCACATCGATCGGGCCCGCGGCGTCCAGCGCGCGGGCAATGCTGTCGGCGGAGGTGACATCCAGCGGCAGGACGCGGAGGCGGTCGGACACAGGCAGCGCATCGCGGTGGGGCGTGCGCATGGTGGCCACCACGTTCCAGCCCTGGGCGTGGAAATGGCGCGCGGTTTCGAGGCCGTAGCCGGACGAGCAGCCGGTGATCAGGACGGTTTTCATGAGAGGTTTTCCTTGGGGTTGGTTGAGAAAACCGTGACGATACGGGTGCTGAACCGGATTTAATACAATTAAAAGTCCATAAAAACTTCTCAAAAGTCCAATCCATGGTCGATCCCCTGTCGGACGTCATCGCCCTGCTGAGGCCCCGCGCGGTGTTCTCCAAGGTCATCAGCGGCGCGGGCGCCTGGGCCGTGCGCTACGCGGATTTCGGGCAGCCCAGCTTCTGCACCATGCTGGAAGGCGAGTGCGTGCTCACCGTCAAGGGGCAGAAGCCGATCACCCTGCAGGCCGGTGATTTCGTGCTGATGCCGGCCACGCCGGGCTTCACGCTGTCGGGCCACGAACCGGCGGTGCCGGTGTCCATCGACCCGTTGCAGGCGGCCTCGGCGCAGGGCGACATCCGCCACGGCCGGGCCGATGGCCCACCGGACGTGCGCATGCTCGGCGGCTACTTCGCCTTCGACTCGCCCGACGCCGCCCTGCTCGTCTCGCTGCTGCCGGCCCTGCTGCACGTGCGCGGCGTCGACCGCCTGCCGGTGCTGGTGCGGCTCGTGCGGGACGAATCGACCGACCAGCGCCCGGGCCGCGACCTGGTGCTGGGCCGGCTGGTGGAGGTACTGCTCATCGAAGCGCTGCGGTCCAGCACCGGCGAAGGTGCGCCCCAAGGCCTGCTGCGCGGGCTGGCGGACACGCGGCTGGCCGCCGCCATGCGGCTCATGCACGGCGAGCCCGCGCGCGCATGGACGGTGGAAGAACTCGCCAGGCATGCTGCGCTGTCGCGCTCGGCCTTCTTCGACCGCTTCTCGCGTGCCGTGGGCCTGCGTCCCATGGAATACCTGCTGGCCTGGCGCATGGCCCTGGCCAAGGACCTGCTGCGCCGCAAGAACGTGGCGCTGGACGAGGTGGCCGAACGCGTGGGCTACAGCTCGGCCAGCACCTTCAGCACCGCGTTCAGCCGCCACGTGGGCCAGGCACCGGGCCGTTACGCGCGCGGTCTGGCGCGCGACCTGTGAGGGCTCAGGCTCGTCAGCGGCTGGAGCAGGCTGCCTCGACCTCGCGCCGCACATGGCGCACGAAGTCCGCCATGCCGGCGGCCAGCGCCGCCGGATCGTCGTGCTCCGTTCCCAGGTACACGAGCCGCGCCTGCGCCAGGATGGGTCGAAGGGCCGGCGGCAGGCGTTCCATGGCCCAGTGCGCCGCCACGTCCTTGGGCGCAATGCCACCGGTGACCGCACTGAACCAGACGCGGGCCAGCGCCAGCACGATGTTGCGCTCGTCCCCGACCCAGTCTGCTTCCCCGTTCCACTGCGCAACCGTGTCCAGCAAGGCCTGCATGAAGTCGGCCCGGGGCACGGCGTCGAACAGCTCATCGGCCGGCGGCCCGAACAGCACCACACCGTGCTGGCGCAGCTTGGTGAGCAGGATGGCGAGGTCGGGGTCGGGCATGGCGGGTTCGACGGTGCCCGCGCGCAACTCGTCGCGCAGCCATTCACCGAACTGCAGCTCGCGCCGCGCCGGGTAACGCCAGGGCACGACGTCGGCGCGCACGAGCACCGTCACCTCCAGCGGGCGCCAAACGCCGGCCGCGTCAGGCGGCGCCGAGACGGCGAGCAGATCTGTCATCAGCGCGCGCCGCACCGGGTCGGGCAAGGGTGTGTTCACCGTGGCCATCAGGTCGATGTCACTGCGGGGCTTCAGCCCGCCTTCCACGGCGGAACCGAAGAGGTGGAGCGCGAGCAGGTTCCCGCCCAGGTGCGCGTCCAGCACGGCACGGGCGTGAGACAGCTGTGGTTCGATGCCAGCGAGGGTTGCGACGGAGCCTTGCACGGCCATCCTCACTTCTTCTGGCGCGGCGCCCTGGCCTTGGCCTTGGCCGGTGCGGACTTGAGGCGGGCGCTGGCGTCGTCGAGCCACAGCAGCGTGTCCGCGTGCGCCATGAAGCGGCGCAGGTAGTCGGGCGACAGGCCGTGCATCAGGCCCAGTGTGCGCAGCACCAGCATGTGCGAATTGAGCGGGCCGGCGTTCTCGGGGCCGCGCTGCACGGCCTGCGCGACATCGTCCTCGGCGCAGATGCGCGACCAGGTTTCGCGGAAGGCCTGGGCGCTGCGGAGTTCGGCGCGCGCCGTGGTGGGCTGGCCGGTGGCCGCGGCAATGTGCTGGTTCAAGCCGGCCAGCGGCGTGAGCACTTTCACAGGCGGCGCGGCGCGGCGCCGTGGCCGTTCCACCTGCGCGGCTTCAGCGTCATCGTGTGCATCGGCTGGCAGCGGTGGCAACTTCTCGCGCAGCACGCGCTGCACGGCCTCGGGCGCCGCCTGCATGCGGCGCACCAGGGCCTCGCGGTAGCGGGTGCGCACGGCGTCTTCGGTCACGGCTTCACGGCCTTCGCATCGGGTGCCGCCCTGGGCACGGGCGCCATTTCCACGCGCCGGTTGAGCGCCCTGCCCTTTTCATCGGCGTTGGAGGCCACCGGCTGCTCGGCACCGAAAGCGGCGCTGAACACGCGTTGCGGTGGCATGCCTTCCTGGATCAGCGCGCGCGTGACGGTGAGCGAGCGCTGGGCCGAGAGTTCAAGGTTGTCGGCAAAGCGCCGGTTGCGCGCCTGCACGGGCTGGTCGTCGGTGAAGCCGCTGACCATCAGCATCTCGTCGCGCTCGCCCAGGTACACCTGCAGTGGTGGGACAAGGCTGCGCAGGATCTGCCGGCCTTCGGGCCGCAGTTCGTCGGAGTTGAGCGCGAACAGCACGCTGCCGCTGATGCCGATGCGGCCGTTGTCCAGCGTCACGCGACCGTTCTGCAGCGGAATGGCGAGGGCTTTCTCCAGGGCCATGCGGCGCTGCTCTTCCTGCTGGCGCTTCTGCACCTCCTGTTGCAGGCTGGTCACCAGGTCCATCTGCACCACGAGCACGCCGACGAGGATGAGCACGAACGCGCCCACCAGGCCGGACATGAGGTCGCCGAACACGGCCCACACCGGCGCGGTGCGGTCGGTGCCGTCGTCGTCCTCGATCTGACGGTCATCCAGGCCGATCATCACGCGCCCTTCTTCTCGGTGGCGTTGCCGCGCAGGCGGCGCAGGTCTTCCAGGATGCCCTGCTGCGAGCTGATGCTGAGGTCGATCACCTCGCGGGCCTGCGCCACGTAATAGGCCAGCTGCTCGTCGCTGCGAGCCATCGACTGCGTGACCGCCCCCTCGATGCGCTGCAGGCTGTCGATGAGTTTCTCGTTGGTGGTGCTGAACAGCTGCACACCGTGGCCGAAGGCCTCGCCCAGGCTGGCGAGTTCGATCGCACTGCCATTGACCTGCGCGGCCACGTCCTCGGCGCGCACCGCCTGCGCGCCCACCGTCTCGGCGAACTGGCGGCCCACCTGGTCGAGCACGGCGCCGGCAGACGTCACGAGCGACTCGATGGCCGCGCGCTGTTCACCGGTGGCCTGCTGCACGGTCTGCAGCAGGGTGTCGATGTTCTGCATGAGCGCGGCGCGTTCCTGCAGCGCGGTGTTGTCGCGTTCGGTGAGCTGGCTCATGTCGCGGCGCAGCTGCGCGATCACGTCCGCGGCCGCGCGTGGCGCTTCCGCGGCGGTCTCGAGCAGGCGCGCCATGGGCGTCTCGAACGCGGTGCCCAGCGTGGCGAGGTGCGTCGCCACCTGTCCGTTCAGCGACGACTGCAACTCTCCCAGCCGCAGCACGCTGGCTTCGCCGCGCGCGGCTTCCTCGCTGCGCAGCGCAGCGAGCTCGTCGCGCCAGAGCGTGGCGGTCTGTTCCAGCGTCTGTGCCACGGCCTGCTGCTGCGCCAGCGCCTGCGCGCCGAGCTGCCGCCATTCGTCCTGCAGCGTGGTGGCCATGGCCTGCAGCGCCTGCGTCCACGCGGCGTGCTGCTCGTGGTCGACGGCGCTGCGTTCGGCGTGCGAGCGGTTCACGGTGTCCTGCACACCGGTGATCAGCGCGGCGCAGCGTTCTTCGAAAGTGGTGGTGAAAGCGGTGAGCGCGCGGTCCAGGCCCTGCGCCTGCTGTTCGCTGGTGCGCGCGTGCTGCTGCAGCGCGGTGGTCCAGGTGTCGGCCACGGTGCCGGCGGTGGCGCCGAAGCGCTCGGACAGGCCTCCCATCTGCGCCTGCACCGATGCGTTCACGCGCTCGTGCAGGCGTGTGGATTCCTCTGCGATGGCCGTCATGGCCTTCTCCACCACGGGCTTCAGGCTCTCGCCAGCGGCGCGCGTGCTGGCGCTCAGGCTGTCTTCCAGCGACTGCTGCACCGATCTGGCGAGACGGCGGTAGGCCTCGCTGGCCTCCACATGGAACTGCGCCTGGCGCGCCAGCAGCTGGTCGTCCAGGTGCTGGTTGCGGCGTTCGATCTGTCCCATGAACGCATGCAGCTGTTCCACCACCGCCGGCAGCGCGCCGGCCTGCTGCTGCAGCGCATCGAAGGTGGCCTGCCGCTGGTGGGCCAGCGAGAACCGGCGGAACACGGTGCCGGTGCGGGCGTCGAGCTCGCGCGCCACTTCAACGCGCTCGCGCCGGCTGATGGCGGACATGAGGCCGAGCATGGCGGAGGTGGCCACGCCCACCACCGAGGTACCGAAGGCCAGGCCCAGGCCCTTGATGGGCGCGGCCAGCGCGGCGCGGATCGCCTGCAGGTCGGCGGAGCCTTCGAGCGTGAACACCACGCCTTTGAAGGTGACGACCATGCCCAGGAAAGTGCCCAGCATGCCGAGCATCACCAGCAGGCCGATGAGGTAAGGCGTGAGCGCCAGGCCGGGCAGCGCGCCGCGCTCGCCCTCGATGCGCTGGCGCACGGCGTTCTGCAGCGACGAGGGCACGCGCACCAGCCACTCGTCCAGGCTGGCCAGCGGCTGCGGCACCTCGGCCAGTGCATCCGCGAGCAGCGTGGTGGTCTGGCGGTAGCGCCGCAGTTCCTGCGCACCCAGCAGGTACACCGCGCCGATCAGCAGCGTCATGACCAGGGCAAAAGCGCTGGAGCCGACGAAGCCCACACCCACCCAGGCGATGGACAGCAGGCCGAGGGCGAAGGCGGCGATGAAGAACAGACGGTTCAGAGGGAGACTTTTCATGGAATTCATTCAATGCGGGGCGTTGCCCGCCTGGTCAAGCGCTTCGATCATGCCCATGACAGGCTGCAGGCGCAGGTCGAGTTCGGCCAGCAGGGTCTGCTGCATGTCCTGCTCGAAAAGGGGTGGCCATCCGTCCGGTTGCTCCCGGTGCAACTGGCTGAACCGCGCCTTGAGAAAAGCGGGCAAGCCCGCCAGCAGCCGCTGCTCGCGGGCGCCGAACATCGGCTCCAGCGTGGCGTCCAGCGCGGCGAGCTGCGCCAGCCGGGGCGATGCGGCGGCCAGTGTCTGGCGCACGTGGCCACGCAGCGCGTCGATGGCCATCTCCATGCGGCGCTGATGATCCAGATAGCGCTGGTGGTGAGGGGCGAATTCGGTGTCGGTGGCCACGGTGGGCGTCTGGGGTGGCACGTTGAACGCCTGCGTGAGCGTGGCGCGCAGGCGCTCCAGGTCGGCCTGCAGATCGGGGGCGCCCTTGCGCGCCGCAGCGCGGCGCACCGGAGTCGATGGCAGCGCCTGGTGGGCCGAATGCAGGGCGATCGCGTCGGCCACGTTCAGCCACTCGCCGAGCCGTTCGGCGATGTCCTGGCGTGGCGCGTCCGGAGGCGCAGGCAGCCACCCGGCGAGCTGGCGCACCAGGGCGGAACGGTTGAAATGGCTGCGCAAAAGACTTTCCTTGGCGTCCCCGGAGGGGCGCGATCGACGGGAGGCAGATTGTGGGGCCCCACCAGCGGCGCAGGCCGCCGGCGGAACGCGCCGGTGTCACACCACCAGCACGGCCCTGAAGTCGTTCACGTTGGTGTGCGTGGGCCCGGTGATGACGAGATCGCCGATCGGTTCGAAGAAACCGTAGGCGTCATTGCGGGCCAGGTGGTCGGTGACCTTCAGACCCTTCTCGCTGGCCCGGGCCAGGGTGTCGGGCGTCACCAGCGCACCCGCATTGTCCTCCACCCCGTCGATGCCATCCGTATCGGCCGCCAGCGCCCACACGCCGGCCTGCCCGCCCAGCGCCTGCGCCATGCCCAGGCAGAACTCGCCGGCGCGCCCGCCCCGGCCCCTGGCCTGGCCTTCAACCCGCGGGCGCACGGTGACGGTGGTTTCGCCGCCGCTCAGGATCACGCAGGGTTTCTGGAGGCTGCTGCGGCCCAGCGCGGTGGAGCGCGCCAGCGCGCCGTGCACCTTGCCGACCTCGCGCGACTCGCCCTCGATCTCGTCGCTCAGGATGACCGCGTTCAGGCCCAGCGCGCGCGCCGCCTCGGCGGCCGCTTCCAGGCTCTGCTGCGGCGTGGCGATGAGCTCGACCGCATGGCCCTGCAGGCGCGGATCTCCGGGCTTGGGGGTTTCGAGCGCGCCGCTCTCCAGCTGCGCCCGCACGGCGGGCGGCACGTCGATGCCGTAGCGGCGCAGGATCTCCAGCGCCTCGGCGCAGGTGGACGCATCGGCCACGGTGGGGCCGCTGGCGATCACGCTGACGTCGTCGCCCGGCACGTCGCTGATGGTGAGCGTGACCACGCGCGCGGGCGCGCAGGCCGCCGCCAGGCGCCCGCCCTTGATGGCCGAGAGGTGCTTGCGCACGGTGTTCATTTCGCCGATGTGCGCGCCGCTTTCCAGCAGCTGGCGGTTGATGCGCTGCTTGTCTTCCAGCGTGAGGCCTTCGCAGGGCAGCGTGAGCAGGGCCGAACCGCCGCCGGAGATGAGGCAGAGCACCAGGTCGTCGGCCGTGAGGCCCTTGGCGAGCTGCAGGATGCGTTGCGTCGCCGCCAGGCCGGCCGCGTCGGGCACGGGGTGGGAGGCTTCCACCACCTCGATGCGCTGCGGCAGGCCTTCGGGCCGGGGCGGCGTGTGGTGGTAACGCGTGATCACCAGCCCGGAAAGCGGTGCATCGGCGGGCCACAGCGCCTCCACCGCCTGCGCCATCGCGCCACCGGCCTTGCCCGCACCCAGCACCAGCGTGCGGCCTTTGGGCGGTGGCGGCAGGCTGGCCGCGGTGTTGTGCAGGGGCTGCGCGCGCTGCACGGCCACGTCGTACAGGTGGCGCAGCAGGGCGCGCGGGTCATCCAGGCTGGGAGGGGTGGTCGGCTCGGTCATGGGGGAGAAGTCTAGCGAGTCCCCGGGGACGGAAGTTACAGACCGGTAACAGCGGACGGCTCAACCCGGCGCGGACGCGATCTCGTGGCCGGCCATGATCTCCAGGCTGCGGCACAGCGCCGAATGGTCCAGCCCGGCCATGCCGTGCGCGGCACAGCTCTGCATCAGCTGGGCGGCGCTGGCCGTGTGCGGCAGGCTCACACCCAGTTCCTTCGCGCCCTGCAGCGCGAGGTTCAGGTCCTTCTGGTGCAGCTCCACGCGAAAGCCCGGGTTGAAGGTGCGCTTGATCATGCGTTCGCCATGCACTTCGAGGATGCGGCTGGCCGCGAACCCGCCCATCAGCGCCTCGCGCACTTTGGCCGGGTCGGCCCCGGCCTTGCTGGCGAACAGCAGGGCTTCGGCCACGGCCTCGATGTTGAGCGCCACGATGATCTGGTTGGCGACCTTGGTGGTCTGGCCGTCGCCGTTGCCACCGACCAGCGTGATGTTCTTGCCCATGGCCGCGAACAGCGGCTGCGCGCGGTCGAACGCGGCCTGTGGCCCACCCACCATGATGGTCAGGCTCGCGGCCTTCGCCCCCACCTCGCCACCGCTCACCGGGGCATCGAGGTAATCGCAGCCGAGCGCGTTGATCTTCTGCGCGAAGGCCTTGGTGGCCATCGGGCTGATGGAGCTCATGTCGATCACCAGCTTGCCGGCACCGAGCCCTTTGGCCACGCCGTCGTCGCCGAACAGCACATCGTCCACGTGCGGTGTGTCCGGCACCATGGTGATGACGATGTCGGCGCGTCGCGCCACTTCGGTGGCGTTGGTGCACACCGTGGCACCGGCTTCCGCGAACGCCGCCGGAATCCTGCTGCGGCTGGCCACGAACAGCGTGTGGCCCGCCTTGATGAGGTTCAGGGCCATGGGCGCGCCCATGATGCCCAGGCCGATGAAGCCGACCTTGAGTCCGCTCTTCGTCATGCGGGCTCTCCCTGCAGCTCGAGCGACTGGCCGTGTGCCGCGACCCAGGCCAGGCCCCGGTCGGTGCCGCCCGGGGTCGTGTCGCGCGGCTTGTACTCGCAGCCGATGTGGCCGGTGTAGCCCAGTCCGTCGATGAAGTCGAACAGGTAGCGGTAGTGGATCTCGCCGGTGCCCGGTTCGTGGCGGCCGGGTGTGTCGGCCAGCTGCATGTGGGCGATGCGCGGCAGCAGGTCCTTGATGGTGTTGGCCAGCTCGCCTTCCATGCGCTGCGCGTGGTAGATGTCGTACTGCAGGAACAGGTTGTCGGAGCCGACCTCGTCCATCAGCGCGATGGCCTGGCGCGGGCGGTTCACGAAGAAGCCGGGCATGTCGAAATGGTTGATGGGCTCGAGCAGCAGGCGCACGCCCTGCCGTTTTGCGGCGTCGGCGGCAAAGCGCAGGTTCCTCACCAGCGTGGCGTAGGCCTGGGCCTGCGTCACCCCGGCCGGTGGAATGCCGGCCATGCAGTGCAGGTGCGGCGTGCCGAGCGCGGTGGCGTACTGAAGCGCCTGCGCCACGCCGTTGCGGAACTCGTCCTCGCGGCCGGGCAGCGACGCCGTGCCGCGTTCACCACCGGCCCAGTCGCCGGGCGGCATGTTGTGCAGCACCAGCTGCAGCTGGTGCGCCTGCAGCCGCTGCGCGATCTGCTCGGCCGGGAAATCGTAGGGAAACAGAAACTCCACGGCCGTGAAACCGGCGCGCGCGGCGGCTTCGAAGCGGTCCAGGAACGGCAGCTCGTTCCAGAGCATGGAGAGGTTGGCGGCGAACTTCGGCATGTGCGTGTCCTTGTCGTGTGTTCGGTGGTCAGTCCAGCAGCCCGGCGGTCTCCAGGCCCTGTGGCGCGCGGCAGTCGATGGCCTCGAATTCGTTGACCTTGTCGATCTCGGTGCCCATGGCGATGTTGGTGACGCGTTCGAGTATGCATTCCACCACCACCGGCACGCGGTGCAAAGCGGCGAGCCGTTGCGCCTCGCGCAGGGCACCCTGCAGTTTCTCGGGATCGCTCACACGCAGGGCCTTGCAGCCCAGGCCCTCGACCACGGCGACGTGGTCCACGCCGTAACCGCGCAGCTCCCCCTCGCCTTCGTCCAGGTTCTGGTTCTCGAAGGCGAGCTGCACGCAGTAGTCCATGTCGAAACCGCGCTGGCTCTGGCGGATGAGGCCGAGGTAGGCGTTGTTCACCAGCACGTGCACGTACGGCAGGCGGAACTGCGCGCCCACCGCGAGCTCCTCGATGAGGAACTGGAAGTCGTAATCGCCCGACAGCGCGACCACGTTCTTCGTCGGGTCGGACGCGACCACGCCGAGCGCGGCCGGCATGGTCCAGCCGAGCGGGCCGGCCTGGCCGCAGTTGATCCACTGGCGCGGGCCGTACACGTGCAGGAACTGCGCGCCAGCGATCTGCGACAGACCGATGGTGCTCACGTAGACCGTGTCGCGGCCGAACACCTGGTTCATCTCTTCGTACACGCGGTGCGGCTTCATCGGGATCTGCTCGAAGTGCGTCTGCCGCAGCATGAGGCGCTTGCGCTCCGCACAGCGGCCGGCCCAGTTCGCGTAGCTCGGCCAGCGGCCGGCCGCCTTGCGTTCGCGGGCCACCTCCACGAACAGCTGGAGCGCGGCCTTCGCGTCCGAGACGATGCCGAAGTCGGGTTCGAACACGCGCCCGATCTGCGTGGGCTCGATGTCCACGTGCACGAACTTGCGCCCCTTGGTGTAGGTCTCGACGGAGCCGGTGTGGCGGTTCGCCCAGCGGTTGCCGATGCCGAGCACGAAGTCGCTCGCGAGCAGGGTGGCGTTGCCATAGCGGTGGCTGGTCTGCAGGCCCACCATGCCGGCCATGAGCGGGTGGTCGTCGGGGATGGTGCCCCAGCCCATGAGCGTGGGAATCACCGGCACGCCGGTGAGCTCGGCGAATTCGACCAGCAGGTCAGCCGCGTCGGCGTTGATGATGCCGCCGCCCGCCACGATGAGCGGCTTGGTGGACGCTTCCAGCATGTCCAGCGCCTTCTCGATCTGCTTGCGGCTGGCGGCGGGCTTGTAGACCGGCAACGGTTCGTAGGTGTCGGGGTCGAATTCGATCTCGGCCATCTGCACGTCGAACGGCAGGTCGATCAGCACCGGCCCGGGGCGGCCCGAGCGCATGAGGTGGAAGGCCTGCTGGAACACGCGCGGCACCAGCGCGGGTTCGCGCACCGTGACGGCCCACTTGGTGACCGGCTTGGCAATGCTCTCGATGTCCACCGCCTGGAAGTCTTCCTTGTAGAGCCGCGCGCGCGGCGCCTGACCGGTGACGCAGAGGATGGGAATGCTGTCGGCCTGCGCCGAATACAGCCCGGTGATCATGTCGGTGCCGGCCGGCCCGCTGGTGCCGATGCACAGGCCGATGTTGCCGGCGCGGGCACGGGTGTAGCCCTCGGCCATGTGCGAAGCCGCCTCCACATGCCGCGCCAGGATGTGGCCGATGCTGCCGCGCTGGCGCATGGCGGCGTAGAACGGGTTGATGGCGGCACCGGGCACGCCGAAGGCCTGCGAGATGCCTTCCTTCTCCAGCACACAGATGGCGGCTTGCGCCGCGGTCATTCGGGCCATGATGCGATTCCTTACCTGGGTTGATGGACTGGGTTGGATGCTAGGGAGAACCCTTCCCACTGGGAATGGCAATGGCGGTACGCCGATTCGATACTTCTGGTATGCAATCGGCTCGGAGCCGCAGTAACATGCCGGCCATGGACCGCTTCAAGGAAATCGAGGCTTTCGTGATGGCGATGGAGCACGGCAGCCTGGCCGCGGCCGCGCTGCACGCGGGCATCACGCCGGTGATGATGGGCCGGCGCATCGACGCGCTGGAACGCCGGCTGGGCACGCAGCTCATCCACCGCTCCACGCGGCGGCTTGCGCTTACCGAGCAGGGCGCGGGCTTTCTCGACGAGTGCCGCACGCTGCTGGCGCAGTGGTCGCAGGCAGAAGCCACGGTCTCGGCGCAGAAGCACCGGGCCAGCGGCCACCTCGTGGTCTCGGCACCGGCCGCGTTCGGGCGGCTGCACGTGGCGCCGCACGCCAGCGCCTTCCTCAAGGCCAACCCCGAGGTCAAGCTCTCCTTCAACCTCACCGACCGCGTGGTCGACCTGGTACGTGAGGGCTACGACATGGGCCTGCGCATCGGCGGCGCGATCGACCCGAACTTCGTGGCCATCAAGCTCGCCACCAACCAGCGCGTGGTCTGCGGCACGCCGGCCTACTTCCGCAAGCACGGCAAGCCCCGCACGCTGGACGACCTGAAGCAGCACAACTGCCTGGCCTTCAACCTGCAGGGCGGCCAGCAACGCGGCTGGTACTTCCAGCAAGCCGGCAAGACGGTGACGGTGCGCGTGGAAGGCAACCTGGATTGCAACGATGGCGAACTGCTGCACCGCTGGGTGAGCGAAGGCATGGGCCTGGGCTGGCGCTCCACCTGGGAGATCCAGTCGCAGCTGCAGCGTGGCGAGCTGGTCACCGTGCTGGACGAATTCGCCCTGCCCGAATACGACATCCTGGCCGTGTACCCGCAGCAGCGCCACCTGCCGGCCAAGGTGCGTTTCTTCATCGACCACCTCCGCAAGATCTACGCGCGCCCCAACTACTGGATGAAGTAGAGGAACACCCCGCCATGCACACCCTGCTGATCCACAACGCCGACTGCATCGCCACCTTCGACCACACCGAACCGGCCAGGGGCCGCGAACTGCGCAACGCCTCGCTTTTCGTGCGCGGCAATGTCATCGAATGGATCGGCCTGGCCAGCGAGCTGCCGCCCGCGCTGCGTGAAGCGGCGCGCGAGACCATCGACGCGCGCGGCCATCTCGTTGTGCCTGGTCTGGTGAACACGCACCACCACATGTACCAATCCCTCACGCGGGCGATTCCCGGCGTGCAGGACGCCGAGCTGTTCTCCTGGCTGCGCGGGCTCTACCCGATCTGGGCGGGCCTCACGCCCGAGATGGTGCGCGTGTCGACGCAGGTCGCGATGGCCGAGCTGCTGCTGTCGGGCTGCACCACCAGCAGCGACCACCTCTACATCTACCCCAACGGCGTGCGGCTGGAAGACAGCATCGAAGGCGCGCAGGCCATCGGCATGCGCTTCGTCGCCACGCGCGGCAGCATGAGCGTGGGCGCGAGCGCGGGCGGCCTGCCGCCCGACAGCGTGGTGGAGAAGGAAGACGCGATCCTGAAAGACAGCCAGCGCCTGATCGAGACCTGGCACGACGCGCGCCACGGCGCGATGCTGCAGGTTGCACTCGCCCCGTGTTCGCCGTTCTCGGTCAGCCCCGCGCTCATGAAGGAAAGCGCTGCGCTCGCGCGCTCCTTCACCGGCCAGGGCGTGCGCCTGCACACCCACCTGGCCGAGAACGACCACGACATTGCCTACAGCCGCGAGAAGTTCGGCCGCACGCCCGCGCAGTACGCGCAAGACCTCGGCTGGCTCGGCGACGACGTGTGGCACGCGCACTGCGTGAAGCTGGACGACGAAGGCCTCTCGCTGTTCGCCGCCAGCCGCACCGGCGTGGCGCACTGCCCCTGCAGCAACATGCGGCTGGCCTCGGGCATCGCGCCTGTGCGCCGCATGCTGAACGCCGGCGTGCCGGTGGGCCTGGGTGTGGACGGCAGCGCCAGCAACGACGGCGCCCACATGGTCAACGAGGCGCGCCAGGCGCTGCTGCTCGCGCGCGTGGGCCGGGCGCTGCAGCCCCCCGAAACGCGCAATGGCAAGACCTTCTTCGGTTGCGACCTCGGCCCGGCCGAAATGACGGCGCGCGACGCGCTGCACATCGCCACGCGCGGCGGCGCCACGGTGCTGGGCCGCCAGGACATCGGCCACCTGGCACCGGGCATGTGCGCCGACCTCGCCCTGTTCGACCTGCGCACGCTGGGCTTTGCCGGCGGCGCGGTGCACGACCCAGTGGCCAGCCTGATGCTGTGCGCCAGCCCGCTCGCGGCGCACACGGTGGTGAATGGCCGGGTGGTGGTGCGCGACGGGCAGCTCGCCACGGTGGACCTCGGCCCGCTGATCGAAAGCCACAACCGGCTGGCGCAGCGCCTGGCCGAAAGCGCCGCGCGCGCCGCCTGAGTGCTCAGTCCTCGCGGGTGCCAGGCAGGCTCAGCGGACGGTCCTCGAACTCGGTGTTGAGCACCACGGTGCTGGTGGTGCGCGCCACGCCGGGAATGGCCTTGATCTTGTAGAGCACGTCTTCCAGCGCCCGCGCGTGCGTGGTGCGGATCTTGGCCAGGAAGTCGTGCTCGCCGGCCACGCTGTGCAGCTCCAGCACCTCGGGCAGTTCCTGCAGGCGCGGTGCGATGTCGCGGCAATGTGCGCCACCGTCGTTGCGGATCGCCACGAACGCCGTGAACTGCAGGCCCACGCGGTCGGGGTCGACGCGCAACGAGAAGCGCTCGATCACGCCGCGCTCGACCATCTTCTTCACCCGCTCGTGCACGGCCGCCGTGGACAGGCCGACCTCGGACGCCACGTCGGCGTAAGAACGGCGGCTGTCGCCGCTCAGGGCCGTAAGAATTCCGGCGTCGACCTCGTCTATATGGATATTTGCTTGCATGCTGACAATATTCTGATCAAAATACAGCCGGAGACAGTTTCGCCGGAAATTTTCCGACACAAGACGCATCATGCCTGCCATTTTCAACCTGAATCGCCTGGACCGCCAGACCTTGCGCTTGGGCGGGGCCCTGCTGATCGTTTACCTGGTGTGGGGCACGACCTATTTCGCACTCGGCGTGGCGATGCAGTCGCTGCCGCCCGTGCTCATGAACGGCGCGCGCTTCGTGCTTGCCGGCGTGCTCATGCTGGCCATCGCGCGGTGGCAGGGCCAGGCATGGCCCACCGCGGCGCAATGGCGCGCCAGCGCGCTGATCGGCAGCCTGATGGCCTTCGCGGCGATGGCGCTGGTGGTGCTGGCGCAGAAGGCGGGCATCGGCTCGGGCCTGATGGCCACGGTGGTGACCACCATGCCGATGTGGCTCGCGCTGTGGACGCGCTGGGGCGGCGAGCGCGTGCCCCTGACGAGCTGGATCGGCCTGGCGCTGGGCGCTGCGGGCGCCTTGCTGCTGGCACTGGAAGGCGATTTCTCGACCACGCTCATGGGCACGCTCTGCGCCTTTGGTGCGCCGCTGGCCTGGAGCATCGGTTCCTACGCATCGCGCCGGCTCACGCTGCCCGCCCCGGCCATGGCCTCGGCCGCGCAGTGGTTGCTGGGCGGCCTGCTTGGCCTGGTGGTGGCCTGGGTGTGGGAACCGGGCGCGCGCTCGGTGGCCTGGCAACAGGTGTCCCTGGCCTCGGCACTCGCCTGGTTCTACCTGGTGGTGATGGGCACCATGGTCACGCTCAACGCCTACCTGTGGCTGCTGAAGAACACCTCGGCCGCGCTGGCCGGCAGCTACTCGTTCGTGAACCCGGTGGTGGCGCTGGGCGTGGGCGTGTGGCTCGGCGGCGAACACCTCACCGGCTGGGTGTACGTGGCGCTGCCGGTGATCGGGCTCGCGCTGGCCCTCATCCTCTATGGGCGCGACATCGCGCGCCTGGCGCGCTCGCTCAGGCCAGCACCTTCAGCAACCACGCATTGAGGTCCCGCACCTCGGGCAGCGACACGGTGTGCTCCATCGGATAGCTGTGCCACTCGACGCCGTAGCCCAGCGCCTGCAAGGCCGCGCGTGAGGCCACGGCGCGGTCGATGGTGACCACGGGGTCGTGGTCGCCGTGCGCGAGAAAGATGGGCACGTCGCGGTTGGCTTCGCTTCGTTCGGCGGCCAGGGTGTCTGCCAGCGGCAGGTAGCCCGACAGCCCCACCAGGCCGGCCAGGCGCTGCGGCGCGCGCAGGCCGGCCATCAGCGTCATGGCGCAGCCTTGCGAGAAACCCATGAGCACGGTCTTGCGGCTGGGCACGCCGCGCTCCACTTCGCGGTCCAGCAGCGCCTGCACCAGATCTTGCGAGGCGCGCAGACCGGCCTCGTCTTCAAGGCGCGGCACGGCGGGGTTGTTGCTCGGGGGGTGGATGTCGTACCAGGCGCGCATGGCGTAGCCACCGTTGATGGTGACGGGGCGCACCGGTGCGCTGGGGAACACGAAGCGCACCGGGCCGACCTGGTCCAGGTCGAGCTCGCCGGCGATCGGCACGAAGTCGTTGCCGTCGGCCCCCAGGCCGTGCAGAACGATGATGGAGGCGACGGGTGTGGCGGCGGCGTCACCGCCGCTCACCATTTCAAGGATCTCGAGATGGGGCTGGTTCATGGGCGCAGCATAGCGCCGCTGGCGCCATGCCGCGCCCGCAGGGGCACTACTCGATGAAGCTGGGCAGCCACGTCGAGAGGATCGGGAACGCGCACAGGATGAGCAGGCGCACCACGTCCACCGCGATGAAAGGCATCGTGCCCTTGTAGATGTCCACCAGCGGCACGTCGCGCGCGATCGAGTTGATCACGAACACGTTCATGCCGACCGGCGGGCAGATCATGCCGAAGGTCACCGCCATCACCACGATCACACCGAACCACACCGGATCGAAACCGAGCTGCATCATCGCCGGGAACACGATGGGCACCGTCAGCAGGATCATGGCGAGTTCGTCCATCACCGCACCGAGGATCAGGTAGCCCACCATGATCAGCGCCAGCACACCGTACGGCCCCACCGGCAGGTGCACGAGGAACTCCACGGCGTTCTGCGTGAACTGGGTGATGGTGAGGAAGTAACCGAACAGGTAGGCGCCGACCACGATCATCATGATGGCCGAGGACACGCGCAGCGCACCGATGAGCGCGGCCTTGATCTGCGTCCAGCGCAGGCGGCCGCGCAGCATGCCGATGACCAGCGTGCCGATGGCCCCCACGCCCGCCGCTTCCTGCACGGTGAACAGGCCGCCGTAGATGCCGCCGAGCACGAACACGAACAGCAGCACCACGGCCCACAGCGGCTTGAGCGAGGCCAGGCGCTCGCCCCAGCCGTGGCGCTCGCCGCGCGGCATCCACTCGGGGCGCACGCGCGCGATGATGGCCACGGTGATGGCGTAGAACGCGATCGCCATGAGGCCCGGCACCACGCCGGCCGCAAACAGCTGGGTGATGTCGACCTCGGTCATGAGGCCGTAGAGCACCAGGATCACCGAGGGCGGGATCATGATGCCCAGCGTGCCGCCCGCCGCGATCAGACCGGCGGCGAAACCGGGGTGGTAACCCGCGCGGCGCATCTCGGGCAGGGCCACCTGCGTCATCGTGGCGGCGGTCGCGACCGACGAGCCGTTGATGGCCGAGAAGCCGCCACAGGCTGCGATGGACGCCAGCGCGAGGCCGCCCTTGCGGTGGCCCAGCCAGGCGCGGCCCGCCGTGAACAGCTCGGCGCTCATGCCCGAATGCGAGGCGAAGGCCCCCATCAGGATGAACATCGGGATCACGCTGAGGTTGTAGTCGGTGAGCACCGACAGCGGCACGTTGGCCAGCAGGTTGAGCGCGGGTGTGGTGCTCGAGAGCAGCGCGAAGCCGCCCACCCCGGCAATGCCCATGGCAATGCCGATCGGCACGCGCACGGCCATGAGGGCGAACATCGCCACGAAGCCCAGCAGGGCCACCAGATCACGATCCATGCACGGCTCCCGGGGGTTCGTCGTCAACCGGCTCGGGGCTGGCCGCGCGGCCCTGCCACAGCTGCACCAGGCGCACCAGCGCCAGCACCGCCGCCACCGTGGCGCCGACGGCGGCCACGCTGTAGAACCACTGCAGCGGCAGGCGCAGGTCCATCGTGCCCTGGCTGCCGGTGCCGCCGACCTTGACCCACACCATCCACGCCAGGGGCACGAGGAAGGCGACGGTCAGGGCGGTGGCGAACAGGTCCATGCGGCGCTTGCCCTTCACACCCAGGTACTCCCACACGATGTCCACACCGATGTGGGTGCCGTAGTACGTGGCCAGCGCAATGCCCCAGAACATCGCGATGCCCTGCAGCATCTGCGTGCCGTCGAACCAGTCGGGGATCTGCATGCTGAACGCATAGCGCAGCAGCACGTTGCCTGCCGTGATCAATGCGATCAGCAGCAGGAAGAGCGCGGCCACCGTCTCGATGGCCGAGAACAGGCGCTTCATCAGTTGCCGGCTTTGCGGTTGGCCAGTTCCTTGCGCAGGTCATCCAGCGCGGCCTGGCCCTTGTTGCCGGCGGCGTCAGCGGCCTTCACCCATTGCGCGTACACCGGGTCGACGGCCTTCTTCCAGACGTCGAGCTGCGCGGCCGAGATCGGCACGATGGTGTGGCCTGCGGTCTTCTCCAGCTTGGCCTGGCCCGAGTCTTCCTCGTCGCCCCAGGCGCCACCAACCTTGCCGGCCCATTCGTTGTTGCAGTGGTCGTCGATCACCTTCTTCTGGCCGGCCGCGAGTTTGTCGTACCAGGGCTTGTTCAGCACCCACACGAAGTCGGAGGCGTAGAAGCGCATGTCGCTGTGGAACTTGACGGCCTTGTCGATGCCGAAGGACACGATGGAATTCCAGGGGAAGGTGATGGCATCGGCCACGCCCTTGTCGAGCGCGTCGCGCGCTTCGGGTGCCGACACCTGCACGTTGGTGGCGCCGAGCAGCGTCATGGTCTGCGCCACGGTGCCGTTGGCCGAGCGGATCTTCATGCCCTTGAGCTGGCCGGGTTCGGTGATGGGCTTCTTGGCGTGGAAGGTGCCGATGTGGATGTGCGCGAAGCAGAACTTCACGTCCTTCATTTCGGTGGTGGCGTACTGGCGGTACCACTGGTCGAGCGCGGCGGAGCCGGGGCCGGGCTTGGCGATGAGGAAGGGCAGTTCGCCCGCGGCGATCATGGGGAAGCGGCCGGCCTGGTAGCCGGGGTTCACCCAGGTCATCTCGGCAATGCCGTCGCGCGCCATGTCGTAGTGGTCGGCCGCCTTGCCCAGTTGCTGCGCGGGGAACAGCGCAACCTTGATCGAGCCCTTCGACGCCGCTTCCACCGACTTGGCCCAGGGCTCGAAGCCGAGCTTGGCCAGCGGGTGCGATGCGGGCAGCCAGTGGGCGAATTTCATTTCGACCGGCTTGTCCTGCGCCTGCGCGCCGAGCGCGCCGAGCATCAGCGTGGCAACGGCCACCGCACGAAGGGAAGAGTGGAATCGGCTTTTCATGTCTGTCTCCTGGTGTTGACGTTTTTCAAGAAAGCGCATGGTGCAGGCATTCATGCGTGAGGGGTGAGCGTGGTTTCCCGATGTGCGGGCTTCGCGGCCCAGAAGATCGGCTGCGCTTTCGGCGCGCTGGCGCGGTGCGCCTGGTTGAGCTTGCCTTCGGGGTCGGCGAGCGTGGTCTTGAGGGCTTCGCGGAAACGCGCCGCGGCGGTGTCCGCATCGGCAGTGCCACCCAGCACGGGCGCCACGTGCGTGGCCCAGAGGCGGGCGTAGTTCTCGCGGCCGCGCACCTGCGTGTCGCCGTAGCCCTTGAGCACCTGCGGCAGACCCGCGAGCACCAGCGCGAACGCGGCCGACTGCGGCAGCACCTGTCGCATCGCGGTCAGCCAGGTGCCCATGGTTTCGTGTTCCTGCGCGTGGCGCAGCGAACGCGGGCGCAAGGGGCGCAACCACGCGAGGCTGCGCAGCATGAGGTAGCCCCAGAGGCTGGTGGATCGGATGTGCAGGCTCACATGGGCCTTGCCCATCCAGCCGCGCTTCGTCGCCAGGGCCACCAGCCATTCGCCCAGCGCGCGCGGCAGCACGGCCGCCACCTCGTCGATACCGGGCTTGAAGTGTTCGGTCACGCGCACGATGTCGCCCGCCTTGGCCTGCGCCTCGTCCGCCACACGGGCGTAGCGGCTGCGCCGCGTCTTGAGGTCGGCAACGCGGATCACGTCTTCGAAACACATCCACAGCGCGAGGTGGCGCACGCCCTCTTCCAGCGCACTTGCATCGCCAGGCGGGGTCGCGTCCACCAGGCTCTGCACGTGGTCGAAGAAGGTGCTGGCGTAGCGGTCGTTCTGGTAGTCGCGGCAGCGCAGCGCGCCGTGCGCGGCCAGCAACTGCACGGCCACGGGCCAGGCCTGCAGGCGCAGCATCCAGGCACTGTGCAACGCGGGCGGCAGCTGCGCGTCCACCAGCACCTGCAGCGCGTCCTTCGCCAGTTCGGTGGTCGGGGTCGACGGCTGGGCGGCCTCGTCGAACGCGGCGGCAAAGCCGGCCAGGCTGGCCTGCACGCCCTTGCCCGATTCGCGGATCACGTCTTCGCACACGCTGCGCGGCCAGGGCAGCACGCCCGCCCCGGCCAGCGCGCCGAACATCACCGCAGACACCACCGTGCCGGTCTTGACGGTCACCGTCTCCATGTCGAACAGCACGGCGTGGCGCGCCAGCGCGCGCGCGGCATCGGCCAGGCGCTGCGGGTCCTGCCGGCCATCGGCCATGTGCATCTTCTCCACCGTGGTGTAGACGCGGTGCGTGGACGAGATCAGCGTGGTGCGGTCGGTCACGAAACCGCGCTCGACCATGCGCGCGGCCTCCAGCAGCTCGCTGGCCACCAGCACATCGACGCGCCCGGCCACCGGTGTCAGGCCGAACACGGGGGTTGCCGGCCCGCTCACGGGTTCGCGCAGCATCTCGATGTAGTAGCTGGTCGCGCCCGTGCGCTGCGCCACGCCGGGCACCGAGGTGGCCTGCACCGGCAGGCCCTGGCGCAGCGCGCACTGCACCAGCCAGTCGGCCAGCACACCGCCGCCTTCGCCACCGAGCGCCGCGATCAGGATGCCGTAGGAAGAGTCTTGTGTCGTCATGGGTCAGGCCGGCTGCAGCAGGCCGATGAAGAAGCGGTTGAAGCGGTCGGTCACGCGGTCCCACCAGCTGGGGTGCGTCACGATCTCGATCTTGTGGAACGAGGGGCACAGCACCGCGGCATCGGCCACCTCGCCGCACAGGCCGCAGCCCACGCAGCCGTTGGTGACGTGCGCCACCGGTTCGCGCCGCAGCGGATCGCTGGTCGGCTTGACGGTGAGCGTGGGGCAGCCCGAGAGGCGAATGCAGGAGTGGTCACCGGTGCAGGTGTCCTCGTCCACGCCGTAGCGCGTGCGCACGCTGCGCAGGCCTTCCTTGAGGCGTCGCGCGCGGATGGGTTTGAGGCGGCGCTGGCGCTCCAGCTGGCATTCGCCTTCGGCGATCACCACCTTCAGGCCCTTGAACGGCGAATTGACGGCTTCCTTCAACAGATCGCGCACCTGGGACACGCGGTAGTTGTGCACCGTCTTCACCCATTTCACGCCCATGCCTTGCAGGGTGTTCTCGATCGTCATCTCGTCGGCGGTGGCGCTGGAACCCTCTGCCACGCGCTTGGCCTCGGAAGCCGGCGTGGACATGGTTTCCTGCGTGCCGGTGGCCGAGGTGTAGCCGTTCTTCATGATCACCAGCACGCCGTCGCCCTGGTTGAGCAGGGTCGAGCTCACCCCGGAGAGCAGGCCGTTGTGCCAGAAACCACCGTCGCCCATGATGGCGATCGGCCGCCTGGCCGAGAAGTTCTTCACCGCCGCGCTGGAGGCCATGCTCATGCCGTAGCCGAGGATGGAGTTGCCGAACGAGAACGGTTCGAAGGTGGCGAAGGAGTGGCAGCCGATGTCGGTGGAGATGTGCAGCCGGCCGACCTCGCGCTCGACCAGCTTGAGCGCGGCAAACACCGGGCGTTCCGGGCAGCCCGTGCAGAAGTTCGGCGGGCGCGCGGGCACCCCGCCGCCGAGTTCGACCAGGGCGCGTTCGCGCACCTCGGCGAGTTCGGTGCTGAAGCGGGTGGCGGCCGAGGTGTCGAGCGCCGGCAGGTGCTGACCGACGAAAGCCGTGATGCCCTTGAGCAGGATCTCGGCCGTGTACTCGCCACCCATGGGCAGCAGGTCCTTGCCGTGCAGGCGGGTCTGCAGGTCGGCGCGGCGCAGTTGCGTGGCGATGTCCTGCTCGATGAACTCGGGCTGCCCTTCCTCGACCACCAGCACCGCGCGCTTGCCGGCGCAGAAGGCCGCAATCTGTTCGGGCACCAGCGGGTACACCACGTTGAGCACCAGCATCGGGATGTCGCTCTCGCCCGTGCCGTTGGCCAGGCCAGCCTGCTGCAACGCGCGCAGCGTGGTGTTGTACAGGCCGCCCTGCACGATCAGCCCCACATCGGCATGCCGCCCCTCGAAGCGCTCGTTCAGGCCGGCTTCTTCGATGAACTTGCGCGCCGCGGGCATGCGCACGTCGTATTTGTGCTTCTCGTGCTTGAAGGTCGACGGCGGGTGCGACAGCCGGTCGTAGCTGAACGACGCCGCATCCTGCTGCAGGGTGCGGCTGGAGATTGCGGGTGCGATGTTGTCGCTGGCGACGAAGCTGCCCTGCACGTGGCACGCGCGGATGCGCAACTCCATCATCACCGGCGTGTTCGAGGCCTCGGAAAGTTCGAAGGCTTTCTCGACCATGCGCACGATGGTGGGCAGGTTCGGCCGCGGGTCCATCAGCCACAACGCCGACTTCATCGCGAACGCGTGGGTGCGCTCCTGGATCACGCTGGCGCCTTCGCCATAGTCCTCGCCCACCACGATCAGCGCACCGCCCATCACACCGGGTGAGGCCAGGTTGGACAGCGCGTCGGACGCGACGTTGGTGCCCACCACCGATTTCCAGGTAACCGCACCACGCACCGGGTACATGATGGACGCGGCCAGCATCGCGGCCGCCGAACTCTCGTTCGTGCAGGCTTCCACGTGCACGCCGAGTTCGTCCATGTACGGCTTGGCCTGCACCATCACGTCGAGCAGATGGGAGATCGGCGAGCCCTGATAACCACCGACGTAGGTGACACCGGACTGCAGCAGCGCCTTGGTCACGGCCAGGATGCCTTCGCCATGGAAGGTCTCGCCGTTGCCCAGCTTGAGGGCTTCTATCTCGCTATGGAATGAACGTTCCAATCGTGGGTCTCCTGTCGTTATGCCCGGCAATGTAGGCGCGCCTCCTTCATCTGACAAATGGATTGATCAGATGTGGTGTATTCACGGGATGGATAATCAGTAACAACCCTGAGAGGCCCGCGATGAACTTCCGCCAACTCGATCTCAACCTGCTGCGCGTGCTCAGCGCGATCCACCGCACCGGCTCCGTGACGGCCGCCGGCAAGGCCCTCGCGCTGTCGCAGCCCGCCACCAGCAACGCACTGGCTCGCCTGCGCGACCACTTCAAGGACGACCTCTTCGTGCGTTCGCCCAGTGGCCTGCAGCCCACCCGGCTCTGCGAGCGGCTCGCGCCCGGTGTGCAGGCGCAGCTGCAGATGCTGGAGGCACTGGTGAGCGTGCGCGACGACTTCGACCCCGCGCGCAGCGAGATGCGCTGGCGCCTGTCGCTCTCGGACCTGGGCGAGATGATGTTCCTGCCGCCGCTGGCCGCCGCGCTGCGCCAGCAGGCTCCGCAGGCGCACGTGACCAACGTGTCGGTGGCCGCGGAGGACGTGCCGGCCGCGCTCGAATCGCGCGACATCGACTTCGCCATCGGCATCCTGCAACCGCGCCACCGCGGTGTGCGCGCCGACCTGCTGTTCCGCGAGCACTACGTGGCGCTCACGTCCTCGCGCTGGCGCCCGGCGTCGGGCCCGGCGGGGCGCACGCTGAGCGCGCGCCAGCTGGCCGAAGCCTCCCTCGTGGTGGCCTCACCCACCGCCACCTTCCACGGCAGCGTGGAAAAGATGCTGGTGCGCATGAAGCTCTCCGAGCGCATCGTGCTGCGCGCCCGCCACTTCGGCGCGCTGCCCGAACTGGCGCTCAACACCGACCTGCTCACCATCGTGCCGCAGATGTACGCGACCAACCTCGGCCAGCGGCACGACCTGCGCGTGTGGGAACTGCCCCGCGCGGCCGCGCCCAGCTACGAAGTGCGCATGGTGTGGCATGCCAGCACCGCGCAGGACCCGGCCCACCAGTGGATCCGTGCGCAGGTGCACCGCCTGTTCGGGCGTGCCGAAGCGCGCGCCTGACTATGATGGGCGCATGAACCCGCAGTCCCTGCTCGACCACCTGGACCAGGGCCGCCTCTGGCCCGCCCCTCTCACCGCGCAAGCCGGCTTCGATCTCGACAAGGCCTACGCGCAGGCGCTGGCCGTGCGCCAGTTGCGCATTGCACGGGGCGAACAGCCGCGTGGCTTCAAGGTGGGCTTCACCAACCGGACCATCTGGGCGCGCTACAACGTGTTCGCGCCGATCTGGGGCACGGTGTGGAACACCACGCTCACGCTCTGCGAAGGCGAAGGCCGCGTGTCACTCGGCAAGGCCTGCCAGCCCCGGCTGGAACCCGAAACCGTGTTCGGCCTGAAGGCCACGCCGGCGGCGAACGCCACGCTGGACCAGCTGTTCGACGCCATCGAGTGGATCGCCCCCGGCTTCGAGATCGTGCAGTCCCACCTGCCCGACTGGAAGTTCCAACCCGCCGACACCGTGGCCGACGGCGCGCTGCATGCGCACCTGCTGGTGGGCCAGCGCGTGCCGGTGCGCGAACTCGCGGGCAGCGCCGATGCGCTGGACGCGCTGCTGTCCAACGCGGGCGTCACGCTGTTCAAGAATGGCGACCCGGTCGAACTCGGCCAGGGCAGCAACGTGCTCGACAGCCCTCTGCGAGCGTTGAAGCACTTTGTCGAAACGCTGCGCGCCGGCCCTGGCGCACCCGAACTGCAACCCGGCGATGTGATCACCACCGGCACATGGACCGACGCGTGGGCCGTGCAGCCGGGCCAGCGGTGGTCGGCGCGCTTCACCGAGCCGCTGCCGAGCCTCAGCGTGGACTTCACCGATTGAACCCCGGGCCGCGAAGCGGCTCCGAACAGGTGAAACCCTCTAAACAGCGTGCGGAGGGCTTGGTAGATTCCCCCTTCGCACACACAACAATGGAGACATGTCTCATGACCCAAGTCGCGCCCGAGCTGCTGGCCCTGCAACGCCTCTACCACTGGGAAAAAACCGACCCGAAGCGCGTGGCGCTCACGCAGCCCATGGGGGCCGGTGCAGTGCAGGAATTCACCTGGGCGGAAGTCGCCGACCAGGTCCGGCGCATGGCCACCCACCTGCAATCGCAAGGCTGGGAACCTGGCTCCAAGGTCGCGATCCTGTCGAAGAACTGCGCCTGGTGGATGATGAGCGACCTCGCCATCTGGATGGCGGGCCACGTCTCGGTGCCGCTGTACCCCACCCTCGCGCCCGAAACGGTGCGCCAGATCCTCACACACAGCGAGGCCAAGGCCTGCTTCGTCGGCAAGCTCGATGGCTGGGAAGGCATGAAGCCCGGCGTGCCGGTCGGCATGCCCTGCATCAGCTATGCGCTGTCACCACTCGACGCGATCAAGTCCTATGAAGGCTGGGAAGCCATCTGTGGCCGCACACAGCCGATGCAGGGTGAACCCACGCGCCGTGCCGACGAGCTCGCCACGCTGATCTACACCTCGGGCACCACCGGCCTGCCCAAGGGCGTGATGCACAGCTTCGGCAACTTCGCCTGGGCGATCGATTCCGGCGTCAAGCGCATTCCGCTCTCGGGCGAGGACCGCATGCTGTCCTACCTGCCGCTGGCACACGTGGTGGAGCGCATGCTGGTGGAACACGGCTGGCTGCGCACCGGCATGCACATCTACTTCGCCGAATCGCTCGACACCTTCGCCGCCGACCTGCAGCGCGCGCGCCCCACCATCTTCTTCTCGGTGCCGCGCCTGTGGGTCAAGTTCCAGCAGGGCATCCACGCGAAGATGCCGCCGGCCAAGCTCAATCGCCTGCTCGGCATTCCCATCCTGGGTGGCATCGTGCGCCGCAAGGTGATGAAGGCGCTCGGCCTGGACCAGTGCAAGTTCGCCGCTGGCGGCGCCGCGCCCATGCCCATGGCGCTGTTGCAGTGGTACAGCCAGCTCGGCCTCAACATCAACGAGGGTTACGGCATGACCGAGAACCTCGCGCTCTCACACATCACCGAACCCGGCAAGAACCAGCAGGGCACGGTCGGCCCGACCTACGACGGCGTGCAACACCGCATCGACCCCGACACGGGCGAGGTGCAGATGTACAGCCAGGCGCTGATGCAGGGTTACTACAAGGAACCCGAGAAGAGCCGTGAGTCCTTCACCGACGACGGCTGGCTCAAGACCGGCGACAAGGGCACGATCGACAAGCAGGGCCTGCTGCGCATCACCGGCCGTGTGAAAGACCTGTTCAAGACCGGCAAGGGCAAGTACGTGGCGCCCGCACCGATCGAGGACAAGCTGGTCATGCACGAGGCGGTGGAAGCCTGCGTGGTGACCGGCGCCAACCTCGGCCAGCCCCTGGGCATCGTGATGCTCAACGCCGACACGGCCGCCCGTGTGGTGAACGACGCCGCGGCGCGCACCGAACTGGAAACCTCGCTGGCCAGCCACCTCAAGGCCATCAACGCCACGCTGGATCCGCACGAGCAACTGCAGTGCATCGTGGTCGTCACCACCGCCTGGACGGTGGACAACGACATCATCACGCCGACGTTCAAGGTCAAGCGCAACCGCATCGAAGACCTCTACGCGCGCTTCTACGAAAGCTGGGAAACGTCCGGCAAGCGGGTGATCTGGCAGAAGGACTGACGCCCCAGCGCAGGCGCGTGGTTCCGCCCGGAGCTGCCCAAAGAAAAGGCCCGCCGAAGCGGGCCTTTTCTTTTGTGGCGGAAAGGGATCAGATCAGGTAGCTGTCGAGGCTCTTGCCCGAAGCCAGCACCGCACGCACCCATTCCGGCTTGCGGCCCGGGCCGCCTGCCCAGAGTTCGCCATTGGGACCACGGTATTTGGCCGGTGCGCCGGATCTGGATTTGCCGGTTTTCTTGGCGCCCGACGTGCCACCCAGATCGGCGGCGGTGATGCCGAACTGTTTCATCTTGGCCTTGATGTCGGCGATGACGGACGCGAGTTCGTCCTTGCGGGCCTGTTCGGCCTGAGCCATCAGATTCTGGGCTTGTGCCATGAGCTCGGAATAACTTGCCATTTAATTTCCTTTTAAGTGTTTGATCCATCCGCACAGTTGGAGCACGGTGCGAAAAGCTGCCAACGACGCAGGGTGTCCATTCTATTCAAAGGTCGCCCAGTTCTGGAGTTCAGCGGGCAATTCCGACTTCAGTTCAAGGACCGAATTGGTGACAGGATGTGTCAATCTCAAACGCCAGGCGTGCAGGAACATCCGTTTCATGCCCTGTTTTGCCAATTGCCGATTGAGTTCGTAATCGCCGTATTTGTCATCCCCGGCAATCGGACAGCCCGCACTGGCGAGATGGACACGGATCTGGTGCGTGCGCCCGGTCTTGATGGTCACTTCGAGCAAGGTGAACCCCTCCGGAGCACTCGCTTCCAGCCCGGCCGGTGCCGCCAGCCGCTGCGCCACCTTCACCAGGGTGATCGAGCGCATGCCATCCGGGTCGTCGGGCGTTGTGACCCTGACGCGGCGCTCACCATCGGCGAGCAGGTATTTGTGCAACGGCTGATCCAGCACCTTGAGGCGTGCCGGCCATGCGCCTTTGACCAATGCGAGATAGGTCTTGCCGGTTTCCCGCTCGCGGAATTGGTCCTGCAATGCCTTGAGCGCACTTTTCTTCTTGGCAATCAGCAGGACCCCGCTGGTTTCCCGGTCCAAGCGGTGCACCAATTCCAGCAATCGGGCCTGCGGCCTTGCCTGTCGCATTTGCTCGATGACACCGAAACTCACGCCACTGCCGCCATGCACGGCCACGCCGGCGGGCTTGTCAATGGCCAGAAAGGCCTCGTCTTCGAACACGATGGGGAATTCGCGCGCGGGCGCCGGGTTGGCGGCTTTTTCTTCTGCGCGTTCGGACAACCGAATCGGTGGAATGCGCAGCACGTCGCCAATGGCGAGCCGGTCGTCCGCCGAGACCCGGCCCTTGTTCCGGCGCACTTCACCCGAGCGGATGATGCGGTAAATGTGGGATTTGGGCACGCCCTTGAGCGTGCGGATGAGGAAATTGTCCAACCGCTGCCCCGCCGACTCTTCGTCAACCGTGATGTGTCGGATTTCCCCCGAATGCGGGCTGCTGGGCATGAATGTGAATAAGGCCACCACGAATGGCGGGGAGCTGACTATAATGCGCCACACCCGTCGTGTGCCGTAAGTGATTGATTTGCCTTGAGTTTAAGGCAGTCACCCAAGGCCAGGGACCGCAGCTTGCAAGGCAAGGCGTCCGACGCGGGTGGGTTGCCACCCGCAGCACCCGGGTCTGGCGCCACCGCCTGATGCATTCCCCCGCGGATCCAGGCACGGCGACGGATCGGTCGAAGCGGCGGGCGAATCCGCAGAAGCAACGCGAACCCGAATACGGAATACCCCAATCGCCCAGCCCGCAACAGATGGCTGGGTGAGGACGAAGTGAAGCCAGAGAGACACCGGCCAGATCCATGTCAATGACAGCCATCGAGCCTTCCCTGTTCACCCACATCCACGCGCCTACGCCCTGACCTGGCGGTTCGACGCGGCACCTTGGTGCCCGCTCGTGTTGAACGCCTCACCCGAATCGCGGGTCATCGGCTCTCCGGCAATTCCTCCCCTCGTTCGCGCTTCCGCTGGTTCACGGCAGGTTGGCGCATGGGCCGTTGGCCCGTGCGTCCTTGTGTCTGAACGAAGGAACGCATCATGAAACGCATGCTGATCAATGCCACGCAGGCCGAAGAGCGCCGCCTGGCGATCGTGGACGGGCAGAAACTGCTCGACTATGAAATCGAAATCGAAGGGCGCGAACAGCGCAAGGGCAACATCTACAAGGCGGTCGTCACCCGCGTGGAGCCCTCCCTGGAAGCCTGTTTCGTCGACTACGGCGAGGAACGCCACGGCTTCCTGCCCTTCAAGGAAATCTCGCGCCAGTATTTCGCGGCCGGTGTGCCGGTCAACCAGGCGCGCATCAACGACGTGATCAAGGAAGGCCAGGAGCTGCTGGTCCAGGTCGAGAAGGAAGAACGCGGCAACAAGGGCGCGGCCCTCACCACGTTCGTGAGCCTCGCCGGCCGCTACGTGGTGCTGATGCCCAACAACCCGCGCGGCGGTGGCGTGAGCCGTCGCATCGAAGGTGAAGACCGCCAGGAACTCAAGCAGGCGCTCGACCAGCTCGAATACCCCAACGGCATGAGCATCATCGCGCGCACGGCCGGCATTGGCCGCGACGCCGCCGAGCTGCAGTGGGACCTGAACTACCTGCTGAAGCTGTGGAACGCCATCGACGGCGCGGCCAAGGGCGGCAAGGGTGCCTTCCTGATCTACCAGGAATCGAGCCTGGTGATTCGCGCGATCCGCGACTACTTCAACAGCGACATCGGTGAGATCCTGATCGACACCGACGACATCTTCGAGCAGGCGCACCAGTTCATGGCGCACGTGATGCCCGAGCACGAGCACCGCGTGAAGCGCTACCGCGATGACGCACCGCTGTTCTCGCGCTTCCAGATCGAACACCAGATCGAGACCGCCTACAGCCGCATCGTGCAGCTGCCCAGCGGTGGCGCCATCGTGATCGACCAGACCGAAGCCCTCGTGGCGGTGGACGTGAACTCGGCGCGCGCCATCAAGGGCGGCGACATCGAGGAAACCGCCACGCGCACCAACCTGGAAGCCGCCGACGAAGTGGCCCGCCAGGCCCGCCTGCGCGACCTCGGTGGCCTGATCGTGATCGACTTCATCGACATGGAGGAGAGCAAGAACCGCCGCGAGGTCGAGAACCGCCTGCGCGACGCGCTGCGCCAGGACCGCGCCCGCGTGCAGTTCGCCTCCATCAGCAAGTTCGGCCTGCTCGAAATGAGCCGCCAGCGCCTCAAGCCCGCGCTCAACGAAGGTGCCTCCATCCCCTGCCCGCGTTGCGGTGGTTCCGGCCACATCCGCGACACCGAAAGCTCGGCGCTGCAGATCCTGCGCATCATCCAGGAAGAGTCGCTCAAGGACAGCACGGCCGCCGTGCTGGTGCAGGTGCCGGTCGAAGTGGCCAGCTTCCTGCTCAACGAGAAGCGCACCGAGATCACCAAGATCGAACTCAAGCAGCGCATCAGCGTGCTGCTGGTGCCCAACAAGTCGCTCGACACGCCCAACTACAAGCTCGAGCGCCTCAAGCACGACGACCCGCGTCTGGACAACCTGGACTCCAGCTACAAGCTGGCCGAGGAAGTCGACGATGTCGCCAGCTTCACGCGCCGCAGCCAGGAGCGCACCAACAAGCAGGAACCGTTGATCAAGGGCGTGTTGCCCGACGGTCCCGCTCCTGTGGCCGCGCCCCGCCCCGAAACGCCGGCACCGGTGGTGGCCGCGCCCGTGGCGGCCGCCAAGCCGGTGCCCGTGGCACCTGCCCCGGCCGAGAAGGGTTTCTTCGGCTGGCTCAAGAGCCTGTTCGGCGCAGAACCTGCACCGGTCAAGCCCGCAGCCACCCCTGCCGTGGCCGCACCCGCCGCCAAGGCCGGTGGTCGCGAAGAACGTTCCGAAGGCGGACGCCGCGAAGGTGGCCGTGATGGCCGCGGCGGCCGTGGTGGCCGCGGTGGTGCAGAAGGACGTGGCTCACGCGAAGGCCGCGAAGGCGGACGCAACGGCGGACGCGGCGGTGAAGGCCGTGCGACCGAAGCGCGTGCCGAAGGCGGCCGCGTGGAAGGCCGCAACGAGCAGCGGGGCGAAGGCCGCCGCAATGACAACCGCGGCGAAGGCCGCAGCGAGAACCGCGAAGGCCGTGGTGAACAGCGCGGCGAGCAACGCGGTGAAGGCCGGGGCGAAGGCCGCCAGGGCGGCAACCGCCGCGAAGGTGGCCGCCGTGACACCCCTGTGGCTGCCGCAGAAGGTACCGTCAATGCACTGCCGCTGGACGCCGCACCGTCGGACACGCCGGAAGCGGCCGAAGGCCAGCAGCAACGCCGCGATCGCGAACGTGACCGCCGCCCACGCGGTGAGAACCGCCGCCGCCAGCCGGGCGCCGAGGGCAGCGAAGTGGCCCGCCCCGACTCCAGCGAAGGCGAACCCGCCGTGACCGCGGACGGCGCAGCCGCCGTGGAAGCTCCGCGCGAAGGCGATGCCGAGAACGGCGCCCCGCGTGGCAACCGCGAACGCCGCGGCCGCGACCGCTATGGCCGTGATCGCCGTGAACGCGGCCCGCGCGAAGGTGCAGCGGCAGTGGAAGGCGAAGAAGCCGCCGCGCAGGCTACCGATGCCGTGGTGTCCGACACCAGCAGCGAGGTGGTGCGCGACGCTTCCGACGCCGATACCTCGGCATCCGAAGCGCCGGTGCGCAGCTACTTCACCATGTCCACCGCACAGGCCGCCAGTGACGAAGCCCCCGCGGCCGTGGTGGCGCCGGCCCCCGTGCAAGCCCCGGTCGCCGCTCCGGTGGTCGAGGCAGCGGTCGCACCCGCTGTGGCACCAGTTGTGGCAGCTGTTGCAGCACCTGCGCCGGAACCCCGCGCGCCGCGCGCCGCACCAGTGGCCGCCGCTCCCCGCGTTGCCGAAGTGCCAGCCAGCCAGGGCCTGCCCAAGGTGCAGCCCTACGCCCTGTCGCTCGAAGCCCTCAATCAGGTGGCCGAAGGCAGCGGTCTTGAGTGGGTGAACTCCAACGCCGAGAAGGTGGCCCAGGTTCAGGCCGCGATTGCCGCCGAACCCAAGCCCGTCCACGTGCCGCGCGAGCCCAAACCACCCGTGGTGCTGGACGAAGGCCCGCTGGTGCTGGTGGAAACGCGCAAGGATCTGCGCGACATGAAGCTGCCGTTCGAGAACCCCTGAGTTCCAAGCGAAAACCGCTGTCCCGCCTCTGGCAGGGCAGCGGGGCAGACAAGAAAAAGCCGGTCGGGACCCGACCGGCTTTTTCTTTGTCAGTTCGCACCGCGCGCCGCGGTGCCCTCGATCAGTCCAGCAGCGCGGCCTGCTTCCATGCGGCTTGCGCCGCCGCCTCATCGCCACGCTCTTGCGCCAGTTGTGCCAGCCCGCGCCAGGTGCGGCGCAGCAAGGCCGGGTCGTGCAGGCTGTGGCTGGCCTGGTTGAGCATCTGAGCCGCCTTGCCCCAGAGCTGGCGCCGCAGGCAGGCCTGCCCCGCCAGGTACTGCAGGAAACCGTTCTGCGGCCACTGGCGTTGCAGGTGCTCCAGACGCGCCAGGCCTGCCGCGTCGAGATCGGCCAGGCCAGGCTCCAGCGCCAACACAAGCTGGCACTGCTGCGTCACATCCAGTGAACCGAAATCGTCCCACAGGGGTTCCAGCCAGGCGCGCACGCGGGCGTTGACCGCCAGACGGTCCTGCTCGCCCGCGATCAGCCTGGCCAGGTGGTTGGCACGGCGCGCAGCGGCCAGGGCAAGCTCCGGCATCGCACGCTCGTCGGCGTCCAGGCCATTCCAGACCGTTTCGAGCTGGGCCACGTCGTGCGCTTCGCGCAGGGTGTCGAGCGCCAGGCCACGCACGATGCTGCGCGAGGCCTCGGGCGAAAACGCACGGTGCTTCGCCAGCACGCGCGCGGTCTCCAATGCCTCCGCCGTTTCACCGCCCAGGCGGGCAATGCGCAGCTTGAGGCGCAGTGCCTGGATGCGCCGGCCCGCGCCCTGCGGCAGCTCTGCGAGGCGCGCACGGGCGGCATCGGCATCGTGGTCCTCGATCGCCCAGCGCGCGGCTCGCAGCAGCGCACCTTCATGGGCCTCGGGCGCAGCCCGGGAAAGCCTGGGGTCGAGCGCCGCCTGCAGGTTGTCGTCGCGCCGTTCGCGGTTCTGCAGCGACTGGGCGCTTTCGGCCAGCAACAGATGGGCGAGCAGCTGGAGCTGGTCGCGCCGTGGCCAGTGTCCGGACGGCACACCCTTGAGCTGATCCACCGCCTGCTGGGCCGCCGACTGCGCGCGCACGAAACGCCCCGCCAGCTGGTGGGACAGCGCGTCCATGACCGCACCGACCACGGAACGCTCCACCTGCTGGCTGCGCCAGCGCTGCGCCTGCGCAGGCAGGTCGCGCAGCATCGCGAAGGCCCTCAGTGCCGCGTAGAGCAACACGAAGCCGGCGATCAGGCAGAAAACGACGAAATTGAAAGAGACATCGAAGCGGTACGGCGGCCAGAACAGCGTGAAGGTGGCTTCGTTGTGGCCCACCAGCATCGCCAGGGCCACGGCCAGGGCCGCCAGGCCGAGCAGCCAGAACACGCTGCGCATGGCACCACCGAAACGGGCGGCCATCAGCGCCCCCCCGCCGCCGCCGCCAGGGCCGTCAGGGTTTCGTCCGGTCGGGGCAGGTCGCTGCTCACGAGGTCCTTGCGCAGGCGCGCCAGGGTGGACTGCGCCGCCGTCACGCGAGGCGAGTTGGTGTCGTAGTAGCGCGCGAGCGCGGCCTCGACGGCCGCCAGATCGGCCTGGCTGGACTGCATGTGGCGGGCCAGCAGGCCCAAGCGCGCGTTGAGCAGCTTGAGCTTGAGGTTCTCGCGCATGAACAGCGCCTGATCGGGCGCGACCAGCACGGCTTCGGGCCGGTCGATGCGGCTCACGCGCACGAGTTCGCGGCCGTTGCGGGTGACGTCTTCCCAGATGCGCGTCCACAGCGCGCTCCACCAGCCCGAGACACGGCCCCAGCCCTGTGCCACGTCGCTGCTTGCGTCCGTCGGCTCGGTGTCTGGCGTGGCGGTGGGCGCCGGAGTGGGTTCGGGGCTGGCAGCCGCTGCGGGCTTGCGCGCCGCTTTGGCCTTGCCGGGCGGCGGGGACACGGGCTGGCCCACCTGGTTAAGCAAGGGCCAGTCATCGACCTGGCGCGCGAGATCGTCGAGCTGCAACACCAGCGCGGGAATGTCGGTCAAAGCAGCGCCCTGGATGCGCTGGATGTCGCGGCCGATGGCGCGCTGCACCGGGTTCAGGCGCGGCTGCGCGGCCCGGGAGATGCGCTGGTCGGCCGCCTGCAGGGCTGACACCAGCGGCTGCGCGGTGCCGGTGAGCTGGGCCTGCTGCTGCGCCAGCCGCAACGCGGATTCAAGGTCCTGCACCAGGTTGTCGTCGCGCGAACGCGAGAGCGAAAGCATGAGCTCCTCGAGCTGGCTGCGCTGCAGCGTCACTTCGGACAGGCGCAATTCGGCCACCGCCAGGCGCGCCTGCAGCTCCTGCGTGAGGGCCTCGGCCTGGGCCGCCAGCGTGCGGGCTTCCACGGCCTGTGTGATGGTGTCCTGGCTGCGGCGCGCCAGTTCCTGCTGCGTGAAGCTGAGGCGCTGCCAGAGCACGCCGGTGATCACCAGCGCCAGCGCGGCGATCAGCAGGGCGAGCCAGTGCAGGGCGGTGCCGGCGCGGCGCGGTGCTGCTGCCACGTGAGCGGTGGCAGCGGAAGGTGCAGCAACGGCGGGCGCCGGCGCGGCAGCAGGGATGGGATCGGGGGTGTCTGCGCTCATGGTCGGCTCCAGCCCGATTCTAGAGCGCGCACCACGTCGGCCAGCGCCGGTCGGGTTTGCACGATCCGGCCGAACCCGGCAACGGCCGCCGCGTCGGCGATCCGCGGGTGGGTCACCAGCGCGGTGGCCTCTGCCCAGGGCGGGGCCGGCTGCAACGTCTGCAGGGGTGCGAAGGCTTCCGAACTGCTGAACAGCCATGCGCTGCGGGCATTGACGGACGAGCCGATCAGTTGGTGGTCATCGGCACCGAGTTCCGGCGCCAGCCGCGCATAGGCCACGCAACCCTGCACCCCTGCGCCGGCGTCCAGGCATTGGCGAATCAGCCAGTCACGCCCCGTGCCGGCAACGCCCGTCGTCGTCGTGGTCGCATCGCCCTGCGACGATGAGGTGCCCCGCACGATCAGCACGAGGCGCCCCGGCGCCACCTGGGACGACACCACCGGCCACAGGTGCTCGGAGTCGAACTGGGTGGCATCGGCGGACGGCGCATCGATGCAGTCTTCACCCAGGCCCAGCGGCGCGATGGCCTGCGCGAGCAGCCGCGCCGTGCCCGGGCCAGGCGCCCAGAAGCGGGTGCGCAGGGGCGTTGTGGGAGGAACCACCACGCCGTCAAAGAAATGGCTGACCGCGGCGCCGCTCACGAACAGGATCGCATCGGCCTGCGTCCAGTGAGCGCGCCAATGGTTCAGGCCGGCCTGATCGGCTTGGGACACCGGAGGCGCAATGCGGATCAGCGGCAGGGGCTGCGCGGGCCAACCTTCTGCCTGCAGGGCCTGCGCCCAGGCCTGGGCTTCGGGCGCGGGCCGCGTGACGAGGAGACGCTCCAGCCGGCGCGGGGTGCCGAGGGCGTGGTTGGCGGTGTCCACCGGGCGCTCAGGCCTCCACGGCCGGGGGTGCCGCGCCAGCGTCGCGCAGCGCGCGGGCCACGCGCGCGCCCAGCGCCTCGGCTTCTGCCAGGGTGGCCACGGAAGACTGCTCGCCCACGCGCACCAGCGGCGACTGGCCCTGGGGGTCCCCCCAGGCGGCGTCGAGCCGCAGCACGCCACTGCGCGCCCAGTCGGCGTACGCTGCCAGGGGCATGGAACAACTGCCGCCCATGGCACGCGAGACCGTGCGTTCGGCGGCCACGCGCAGCCAGGTGGGCTGGTGCACCAGCGGCGCCAGGGCGTTCACCAGATCGGCCCGATCGGCGCGCACCTCGATGCCGAGCGCACCCTGCCCCGCGGCGGGCAGCGATTCCACCGGCTCGAAGATGTGGCGGATGCGCGCCTCGAGGCCGAGGCGCTTGAGACCGGCGGCGGCGAGCACGATGGCGTGGTACTGGCCTTCGTCCAGTTTGCGCAGCCGCGTGTCGAGGTTGCCGCGCAGCGGCTCGATGCGCACGTCGTGCCGCCCCAGTTGGTCAAGCCCGGCACGCAGCAGCACCAGACGGCGCAGGCTGGAAGTGCCCACGACCGCGTCGGGCGGCAGGTCGGCCAGGCCGGCGCAGTGGGGCGAGACCCAGGCGTCGCGCGGGTCCTCCCGCTCCATCACGCAGGCCAGTGCAAAGCCCGGCGGAAGGTCCATCGGCACGTCCTTGAGCGAATGCACCGCGATGTCGGCGCGGCCGTCCTCCAGCGCGAGTTCAAGCTCTTTCACGAAGAGCCCCTTGCCACCCACCTTCGACAGGCTGCGGTCCAGGATCTGGTCGCCCAGGGTGGTCATGCCCAGCAGCGTGACGCGATGGCCCTGGCCTTCGAGCAAGGCCTTGACGTGCTCCGCCTGCCACAGGGCGAGCCTGCTTTCGCGGGTGGCGATGGTGATGGATGGGGACATGGGTCGGAAAGAGGGCCGGCAAGGGCGAAAGGCGCGGGCGAATTTGGTACCCGGCTGGTAACGGAAAGGGGCATTTTGGATGCTAGCATGCCCCGTTTGCCCGAGTGATCGTCCACCACCAACACGATGTCCACCATGACGCGAAAGCCCGCCCGCACCACCGCAGCCCGCAGCAACACGAAGGGCGCCGGACGGGCCGACAAGGACCAGCCGCTCATCGACGACATCCGCCTGCTTGGCCGCATCCTCGGTGACGTGATCCGCGAGCAGGAAGGCCAGGCTGCCTTCGACCTGATCGAGCAGATTCGCCAGCTCTCGGTGGCGTTCCGCCGCCATGACGACCAGTCGGCCGACAAGGCCCTGAAGAAATTGCTCAAGGGTTTGAGTGGCGACCAGGCGGTGAGCGTGATCCGGGCGTTCACCTACTTCAGCCATCTGGCCAACCTGGCCGAAGACCGCCACCACATCCGTCGCCGCGCCGTGCATGAGCGCGCCGGCAACCTGCAGGAAGGCAGCCTGGCGCGCACGCTGGAGAAGCTGCACAAGGCGGGTATCGAACCTGCCGAGGTGGTGCGCACGCTTGCGCACAGCCACATCTCGCCGGTGCTCACCGCGCACCCCACCGAAGTGCAGCGCAAGAGCATCCTGGACGCCGAGCGCGCCATTGCCCGCCTGCTCGGCGAACGCGACGACCCGCAGCGCCTGCCGCGCGAGCGCGACGACATCGAGTCGCAGATCCGGGCCCGCGTCACGCAGCTGTGGCAGACGCGCCTCCTGCGCTTCACCAAGCTCACCGTGGCCGACGAGATCGAGAACGCGCTGAGCTATTACGAAGCCACTTTCCTCACCCAGATTCCACGCCTCTACCGCGAACTGGAAGACGGCCTGGGTGGCGGCGGCGAAGGCGCCGACATCGCGCCTTTCCTGCGCATGGGCCAGTGGATCGGGGGCGACCGCGACGGCAACCCGAACGTGACCGCGCAGACGCTCGAACTCGCGCTGCACAGCCAGGCCGAGATGGTGTTGCGGCACCACCTCACGCAGTTGCACAACCTGGGCGCCGAGCTTTCAGTGTCGGCCATGCTCAACAGCGTGAGCCCGGCGATGCAGGCGCTCGCCGAGCGCTCCCCCGACACCAACGCCCACCGACAGGACGAGCCCTACCGCCGCGCGCTCACGGGCATGTACGCGCGCCTGGCGGCCACGCTCACGCGGCTCACCGGCGGCGAAGCGGCCCGCCACGCCGTCGCCCCGCAAGACCCGTACACCAGTGCGGGCGAGCTGCTGGACGACCTGCGCACCATCGACGCCTCGCTGACGGCCCACCACGGCGCCGCGCTGGCGCGCGCCCGACTGCATCCGCTGATGCGCGCGGTGCAGGTGTTCGGCTTCCATCTCGCCACGGTCGATCTGCGGCAAAGTTCGGACAAGCACGAGGAGGTGGTGGCCGAGCTGCTGGCGACCGCGCGCATCGAGCCGGGGTATTCGGCGCTGGACGAAGCCGCCAAGCGCGCGGTGCTGCTGCGCCAGCTCAACGACGCCCGCCCCCTGCGCGTGCCCGGCGCCACGTATTCGGCGCACACGCTGGGCGAACTCGCGATCTTCGACGGCGCGCGCATCGGGCGCGAGCGCTTTGGCGCCCAGGCCATCCGCCACGCCATCATCAGCCACACCGAAACCGTGAGCGACCTGCTCGAGGTGCTGCTGCTGCAGAAGGAAGCCGGCCTGATGCGCGGCACGCTGGCCGACGACGCGGTGTGTGACCTGATCGTCGTGCCCCTGTTCGAGACCATCGAAGACCTGCGCAACGCCGCGCCCATCATGCGCGAGTACATCGCCCTGCCCGGCGTTCGCGCCATGGTCCAGCGCGGCGCGGCCGACGGCTACAGCGAGCAGGACATCATGCTCGGCTACTCCGACAGCAACAAGGACGGCGGCATCTTCACCAGCAACTGGGAGCTGTACCGCGCCGAGATTGCGTTGGTCGAGCTGTTCGACACGCTCAACAAGGGCGTCGACAAACCGATCCAGCTCCGCATGTTCCATGGCCGTGGCGGCACCGTGGGCCGGGGCGGTGGCCCCAGCTACCAGGCCATCCTGGCGCAGCCGCCGGGCACGGTGCGCGGGCAGATCCGGCTGACGGAACAGGGCGAAGTGATTGGCTCCAAGTACGCCAACCCCGAGATCGGCCGGCGGAACCTCGAAACGCTGGTGGCCGCCACGCTGGAAGCCACACTGCTCAAGCCCACCCGCAACGCCCCGGCCGCCTTCCTGGCCGCGGCCGACGAACTCTCTCGCCAGAGCATGGCGGCCTACCGCGCGCTGGTGTACGACACCCCGCGCTTTGCCGAATACTTCTTTGCCGCCACGCCGATCCGGGAAATTGCCGAACTCAACATCGGCTCGCGCCCGGCCTCGCGCAAGGCCACGCAGAAGATCGAAGACCTGCGCGCCATCCCCTGGGGCTTCAGCTGGGGCCAGTGCCGCCTCACGCTGCCGGGCTGGTATGGTTTCGGCTCGGCGGTGCACGGCTTCCTGCACCGCGACGGCGCCAAGGGCGTGGCCGCGCAGAAGGCGCTGCTGCAGAAGATGGTGAAGCAATGGCCTTTCTTCAGCACCCTGCTCTCCAACATGGACATGGTGCTGGCCAAGAGCGACCTGGCCCTGGCCTCGCGCTACGCCGAACTCATGCCCGACACCCGGTTGCGCAAGCAGGTGTTTGCCGCGATCGAAGCGGAATGGAAACGCACGGCCGACGCGCTGGCGCTCATCACCGGGGAAAAGCAGCGGCTGGTGAACAACGCCGCGCTGCAGCGTTCCATGCGCCACCGCTTCCCCTACATCGACCCGCTGCACCACCTGCAGGTGGAACTGGTGCGCCGGTACCGCGCCGGCGAGCAGCAGGCCGACCGCGACGAGCGGGTGCGCCGGGGCATCCACATCTCGATCAACGGCATCGCCGCCGGCCTGCGGAACACGGGCTGAACCCTTGTTCACACAGGGCCTTGGCACCGAACCCTAAAATGGCCCGGTGAACTCCCTGCTCAACGTCGACCTGCACTGCCACTCCGTGGTTTCGGATGGCACGCTCACGCCCGAGGCCCTCGCGAAGCGTGCCAAGGGCAATGGCGTGGAACTGTGGGCGCTCACCGACCACGACGAACTGGGCGGACAGGACCGCGCCATTGCCGCGGCACGCGAGGCGGGCCTGCCCTACCTCACCGGCGTCGAGGTGTCCGTGACCTTCGCGGGCATCACCGTGCACATCGTCGGTCTGGGCATGGACCACCGCCACACCGCCCTGCAGGAAGGCCTGCGGGCCACGCGAGGCGGGCGCGAGCAACGCGCACGCGAGATGAGCGACGATCTGGCGCGGGTCGGCATCCCGGGCGTGTACGAAGGCGCGCTGAAGTACGTCGGCAACCCCGACCTGATTTCCCGCTCGCACTTCGCCCGCTACCTTGTGGAAATCGGGGTGTGCAAGGACACCAGCGAGGTGTTCCGCAAATACATCACCGAAGGCAAACCCGGTTACGTGCCCCACCGCTGGGCCTCGCTGGGCGATGCGGTCGGCTGGCTCACGCAGTCGGGCGGCGTGGCCGTGATCGCCCATCCCGGCCGCTACAAGCTCACCCCCAACGAAGAATTCGCGCTGTTCACCGAATTCAAGTCGCACGGTGGCCAGGGTGTGGAAGTCATGACCGGTGCCCACGGGCAGGCCGACTACGTCAAGTACACCGGTTTCTGCCAGGAATTCGACCTGGTCGCCTCGCGCGGCAGCGACTTCCACAGCCCCGAGGAAAGCCACACCGATCTGGGCCAGCTGCCCTACCTGCCCGGCAGCGTCAAGCCGGTGTGGGAACTGCTCGAATCGCGCATCCTGCAGTGATGGCGGAACCAGCCCGCCATCCGCCCGCGCACGCCGCGCTGGGCATTGCCTTCCTGATCCTGGCGACGGCGTTCTTTGCCGTGCTCGACACCTCCGTGAAGTATGTCGGCGCCTTCGTGCCGGTGCTGATGGCGGTGTGGTTCCGCTACGTGTTCCACGCCGTCGTCGTCACCGCTGTCATGCTGCCGCTGCGCGGGCGCAGCCTCGTGCGCACCGACCATCCGCGCTTCCAGCTGCTGCGCGGCGCTCTGCTGCTGACGGTGAGCTCGCTGTCTTTCGTCGCCCTGCAATACATGCCCGTCGGTGAATTCACCGCCATCGTCATGATCACGCCGCTGATGGTCACCCTGCTGGCGGCGCTCTTCCTGCGCGAGCGCGTGCCGCTGCTGCGCTGGGCGCTGGTGGTGGGGGGCTTTGCAGGCGCCCTGCTGGTGGTGCAGCCGGGCGGCGACGTGTTTGGCTGGGCCAGCCTGCTGCCACTCGCCATGGTGCTCACCTACGCCTGGTTCCAGATCCTCACCAGCAAGATGGCCCGCACCGAAGACCCGATGACGATGCACTTCTACACCGGCTGGGTCGGTGCGCTGGTCTCCAGCCTCGTGCTGCCGGTGGTCTGGCGGGCGATACCCGACTTCACCACCTTCGCCATCCTGTGCCTGATCGGCCTCATGGGCACGGTGGGCCACTTCCTGCTGATCCTGGCCTTCAAGCGCACACAGGCGTCCACGCTCACACCCTACCTCTATGGCCAGATCGGATTCGCGATGTTCTGCGGCTGGGTGGTGTTCGGCCACGTGCCAGGCCGCCTCGAACTGATCGGCATCGCGATGATCGTGCTGTGCGGGGCCACCGCGAGCTGGCTCACCGCGCGCGACCGGCGCCTGCCGGTGGAAGCGCATCCGCCCGAATAGGCGCGCTTCCGGCAGCCGGTTCACGCCCGCTTGCGCGGCGCCGAACCCGCCGTCTTTGCCCGGCGGGCCGGTGACGCCGCCTTGCCAGCACCCTTCCCGGCATCGCCCTTGCGGCTGGCCAGGCTGCGCGCGAGCAACTCGGTGAGGTCCACCACGTTCGACGGTGCGGCGCTTTCGGGTGCTTCTTCCAGCGGTTTCACGGTCCTGGTGTCACCGGCCTTCACCTTCTGCCGCACCAGGGCCTGCACCGCGTCCACGAAACGGTCCTCGTAGGCTTCGGGGTCCCAGGGCCGCGTCATGTCGCCGATCAGCTGCGTCGCCATCTTCAGCTCGGCGGCCTTCACCCCGGCGGCGGCCTTGCCTGCGGCGGGCAGGTTGAGGTCTTTCACCGGGCGTATCTCGCTGGCCCAGCGGATGGTGTTGAGCACCAGCGCGGGGCCCATGGGAATGAGCGCCGCCAGATGTTCCTTGGTGTGCATGACCACGCGCGAAATGCCGATCACGCCCGCCGTTGCCATGGCCTCGCGCAGCAGCGCGTAGACCTTGTCGCCCTTGCCGATGGGTTCGAGGTAATACGGTTTCTCGAGCAGCAGGAACGGGATCTCGGCCGCCTGCACGAAGGTCTCGATCTCGATGGTCTGTGTGGACGTGGGATACGCGGCCTTGATCTGCTCCTCACTCACGATCACGTACTCGCCATCTTCCTGCTGGATGCCCTTGACGATGTCGCTGCTCTTGATGGGTTTGCCGGTGCGCTTGTTGATGCGCTGGTAGCCGACCGGATCCATCGAACGCTTGTCGAGCCAGTCGAAGTCGATGCCGTTGTCCTGCGAGGCCGGGTACAGCGCCACCGGCACGTGCACCAGCCCGAAGCTGATGGCCCCTTTCCAGATCACGCGCGGGCTCATGACGGGTACCCCATCAACTTCATGGCCGCGGTGAGTGAGCGAGCGGAGCGGCCGTAGTCCTTCCATGGGCTGTTGCCCACCTTCAAGCGCTCCTCGACGTTGCGCACCGTCCAGTGGTCACCACCTGTCACGCCGGGCAGCTCGTCCCATGCCAGCGGCACCGAGACGCCCATACCCGGCCGCGCTCGCGCCGACCACGCGCTGATCGTGGTGGCGCCACGCCCGTTGCGCAGGTAGTCCACAAATATCTTTCCGACGCGGTTCTTCGGGCCACTCTTCGCCACAAAGCGCTGGGGAATGGTGTCGCTCATGTGCTGCACCACCGCCTGCGCAAACCCCTTGACGGCGTCCCAGCCGTGCTGGCGCCGCAGCGGCACCACCACATGCAGGCCCTTGCCGCCACTGGTTTTCAGAAACCCGACCAGACCGAGCTGGGCGATCAGCGACTGCGTGAGTTGCGCCGCCTCCTGCACCTGCTGCCAGGCCACGCCTTCACCGGGGTCCAGGTCGAACACCATGCGGTTGGGCTTGTCGAAGCCACGGGCGAAGGCGTTCTGCGTGTGGAACTCGACCACGTTCCACTGCGCGGCCGAGAGCAGGCCCTGCCGGGTCGCCACCGCCACCCAGGGGTCATGCCCCGGGTCCAGCGCCTGGTCCAGCCGCACGACGCCGCTCATCTTCATGGTGGCGGGCAGGTGCTTCTGGAAAAACAGCTCGCCGTCGACGCCGGCGGGCGCACGCATCAGCGCCACAGGCCGCTGCCGCAGGTGCTCGATCATCAACGGCCCCACCGTCTCGTAGTGCCTCACCAGATCGAGTTTGGTCACCCCGCTCTGCGCGTCGATCACGCGCTCGGGGTGTGTCACCCGGACCGTCGAGGGTGCGGGCGGCCTCTGTGCAGGCACGGGCGGGTTCGCGGGTTTGCGCAAGGGCGCGGGCGAATCGTTCGGCTTGGGCACTTCCACCTCCTTTTCCACCGCGCTGGCGGCCTTGTCTTCGCGCAGGCCAACGAACACGGCATGGCGGATGTGGCCGCCATGCGTCCAGTCGGCAAAAGCCACCTCTGCCACCAGCGAAGGCCGCACCCAGTGCGGTTGACCCGGGAGTTTTACATCGGCGGCAAAAGGGCTGGTGCGCCGCTCGATGGCCTTGAGCCTGCGCTGCAGGTTGACGAGGGTGCGGGTGTCGAAACCCGTGCCCACGTTGCCCACGTGGCGCAGCGATCCGTCTTCCTCATGCACGCCCAGCAACAGGGCACCCAACCCCGCGCGGGCGCCCTTGCCCTCGGTGAAACCGCCGATCACGAACTCCTGGCGCTGGCCGCACTTGAGCTTGAGCCAGTCGGTATTGCGCGTGGAGCGGTAGGGCGCGTCCTTGCGTTTCGCGATGACGCCTTCCAGCCCGAGCCGGCAGGCCGACACCAGCACGCTGGCGGCGGAGGCTTCGAACACCTCGCTGAAGCGCACAGTGTCCGAGGGTGTCTCGCGCAACAGCTTTTCCAGCACCGCGCGGCGCGCCACCAGTGGCGTGGCGCGCAGGTCGTGGCCGTTCACGTAGGGCAGATCAAAGAGGTAGAGCACCACCGACGCCGTGCGCTCGTTCTCCATCGACTGCTGCAACGCGCCAAAGTCCGGCAGCCCGTCGTCGTTGAACACCACGATCTCGCCGTCGTACCAGCCTGATGGCAACTGCATGCCCAGCAGAGCCTTGTGCAGTGGCCGGAGCCGGTGCGTCCAGTCGTGCCCGTTGCGGGTGATCAGTTGCACGTTCTCACCCTCGATGCGCACCAGCAGACGGTAGCCGTCGAACTTGATCTCGTACAGCCAGTCGTCCTGTGCATCGGGCGGGGCATCCACGCGCACCGCGAGCTGTGGCGACAGGCTGGCGGGCAAGGCACTCTTGCGGGCTTCGGCCGGCAAACCATCGAACTTCTCCGGTCGGACCTTGCCGGCCGGCTGCGCCTTCGGCATGGCCTGCGAGGCCACGCTGTCGGGCGCGGCTTCGACGACATCGAATTCTTCAGAAGCCCGGGCAAAGCCGTCGCGTTCCTTGATCAGCAGCCACGCCGGCTTCTTTTCATTGCGGGTCTTCATGCGAACCAGCGCCCAGCGACCCCGCAGCTTGTGGCCGAGCAGCTCGAACTTCAGGTTGCCCGCACGCAGCCCCCCGTGCGGATCGCCGAGCGGCTCCCAGAACCCCTTGTCCCAGACGATGACCTTGCCGGCGCCGTACTGCTTCGGGGGAATCGTCCCTTCGAAAGAGGCGTAGGCCACCGGGTGGTCCTCCACCTCGACCGCCATGCGCTTGTCGCTCGGGTCCAGGCTCGGGCCCTTGGGCACGGCCCAGCTCTTCATCACCCCGTCGAGCTCGATGCGGAAGTCGTAATGCAGGTGGCTTGCCCAGTGCTTCTGGATCACGAAGCCAAGCGCCTTCGCCGCCCGCTTGACCCGCCCCGGGGGCTCCGGCGTGCGCGTGAAGTTGCGCCTGGCCTTGTAGCGCTGCAACGGATCGGGTGCGTTGGTGCCGGTCATGGGTTCTCAGGGCAAACGGCGCGCCTGTGGCCGCGGCGGTTTCGCACTGCTTTTGGCGGCGGCCACGGCGGTTTTGCGGCAATTTCTTCTGGCCGGCCCTGTCCGTTCACAATGTCGGCATGTCCCAGTTCTTCGAAGTCCACCCCGAAAATCCGCAACCGCGGCTGCTCAAGCAGGCGGTGCAGTTGCTGGAACGCGGCGGCGTGCTCGCCGTGCCCACCGACTCGAGCTACGCCCTCGTCTGCCACCTGGACGACAAGGCCGCGGCCGACCGCCTGCGCCGCATCCGCCAGGTGGACGACAAGCACCACCTCACCCTGCTCTGCCGCGACCTGAGCGAACTGGCCAGCTACGCCAGGGTCGACAACCGGCAGTACCGCCTGCTCAAACTCGCCACGCCGGGGCCCTACACCTTCATTCTCGAAGCGAGCAAGGAAGTGCCACGCCGCGTGAGCCACCCGTCGCGCAAGACCATCGGCCTGCGCGTGCCCGAACACAAGACGCTGCTGGCCCTGCTGGACCTGCACAACGCGCCGCTGCTGGCCACCACGCTGATCCTGCCCGGGGAGACCGAGCCCCTCAACGACGCGCACGACATCCGCGACCGGCTCGAGCACGAACTGACCGGCGTGATCGATGCGGGCGCCTGCGCACTGGAGCCGACCACGGTGGTCGATCTCACCCCGATGGGCACGGGCGGTGAGCCCGAGGTGGTGCGCACCGGCCAGGGCGCGCTGGCACGCCTCGGCCTGTGACCCCACGCTCCGCCTCTCGCCCAGCCAGTCTGGGACAATAAGCGTTTGCCCGCAGCGCCACGCCATGGACTTCGCCCAGATCGTTCAAACCGTCACCCTCTACGCCATCCCGGTGCTGTTCGCCATCACCCTGCATGAGGCGGCACACGGGTACGTGGCGCGGCACTACGGCGACAACACCGCCGAACAGATGGGCCGCATCACGCTCAACCCGATCAGCCACATCGATCCGCTGGGCACCATCGCGATGCCGCTGTTGCTGTACTTCGCCACCTCCGGCGCCTTCCTGTTCGGCTATGCCAAACCGGTGCCGGTGAATTTCGGGCGCCTGCGCAACCCCAAGCGCGACATGATCTGGGTGGCCCTGGCCGGACCCGCGTCCAACCTGATCCAGGCCATCGCCTGGATCGTGCTGTTCTATGTGCTGGTGGCAAGCGGCGTGGAGGAACCCTTCTTCCTGAAGATGTGCGAGGCTGGCCTGAAGGTCAACCTGGTCATGTACGCCTTCAACCTGTTCCCGCTGCCCCCGCTCGATGGCGGTCGCATCCTCGTCGGCCTGCTGCCCTGGAAGCAGGCCGCGATGGTCTCCCGCGTCGAACCCTGGGGCTTCTTCATCGTGATGGCCCTGGTCATCACCGGTGTGGTCGGCACCTTCTGGCTGCTGCCCCTGATGTCGATCACGCAAAGCGCCATCCAGCTGTTGCTCACCCCTCTTCGCATGCTGTTGTTCTGAACCCGCCATGAAAACCCAACGCGTCCTCACGGGCATCACCACCTCCGGCACCCCCCACCTGGGCAACTACGTCGGCGCCATCCGCCCGACCGTGCGCGCCAGCCGCCTGGCCGAGGTCGAGAGCTTCTACTTCCTGGCCGACTACCACGCGCTCATCAAGGTGGGTGAGCCCGCGCGCGTGCAGCGCTCCACCCTGGAGATTGCCGCCACCTGGCTGGCCTGCGGGCTCGATCCGGAGAAGGTGACCTTCTACCGGCAGTCCGACATCCCCGAGATTCCGGAGTTGACCTGGCTGCTGACCTGCGTGACCGGCAAGGGCATCCTCAACCGCGCCCACGCCTACAAGGCCTCGGTGGACAAGAACAACGCCGCGGGTGAAGACCCGGATGCTGGCGTGACCGCCGGCCTGTTCATGTACCCCGTGCTGATGGCGGCCGACATCCTCATGTTCAACGCCCACCAGGTGCCGGTGGGGCGCGACCAGATCCAGCACATCGAGATGGCGCGCGACATGGCGTCCAGCTTCAACCACCTGTACGGCGAGCACTTCACGCTGCCCGAGGCGGTGACCGAAGACCACGTCGCCCTGCTGCCCGGCCTGGACGGCCGCAAGATGAGCAAGAGCTACGACAACACGATCCCGCTGTTCGTGCCGCGCGAGCAACTGCGCAAGCTCATCATGGGCATCGTCACCGACTCACGCGCGCCTGGCGAACCCAAGAGCACCGAAGGCTCTGCCCTGTTCCAGCTCTACCAGGCCTTCGCATCCGCCGAAGAGACCACGGCGCTGGCCCGGGCCTACGCCGATGGCATTGCCTGGGGCGATGCGAAGCAGACCCTGTTCGAGCGGCTCGACCGCGAGATCGCGCCCCTGCGCGAGGTCTACGAACAGCTCATCCAGAACCCGGCGCAGATCGAGAAAACCCTCAAGGCCGGTGCCGACAAGGCCCGCGCCATCGCCACGCCTTTCACGGCGCGCCTGCGCGAGGCAGTCGGCCTGCGCCGGCTCGACAGCGCAGCGGCCACCGCCACGGCCAAAGCCGCGAAGTCCGCCGCCCCCGCTTTCAAGCAGTACCGCGAAAGCGATGGCCTGTTCTATTTCAAGCTGGTCGATGCCGGCGGCCAGCTGCTGTTGCAGAGCACCGGCTTCGCATCGGGCAAGGAAGCGGCCGCTGCGATCGCGCGCCTGCAACAGCAAGGCAGCCAGGCGCTGGAGGGCTTGCGCGCGCAGCTGGCCACGCAGGCGGAGCCGGATGTGCTGGCCCGCGCACTGGCCCATTTCGCCCCCCAACCAGAGTGATGACTTGCTTCTTGTCACCCTGTTCGCGCTTTGATACACAATCGGGGTTTACAGCGTTGCTCCGAGAACGCGTTCTTCCGACCTCCTGCTCGCATGGGGTTGGGCCTGTAGACTCAAATACCCTCCGGGGTTGGGTACATAAAGCAATAAGAACGATTGCATCGGCTGGCTATTGACTATCGCCAAACCCCTGCATTCTCGATATGCTGTCGCATTGACCTGTTATTACCAGTCCGCCACACATGAGTATTTTTGTTATCGACGACCACCCGCTGATGCGCGAAGCCGTCGTCATGCTGTTGCGACGCCTTCGGGCTTCCACGCAAGTTGTCGAACTCGAACGCCTGGCGGCGGTGAGCAAGGCCATCGCCGAACACGGCGAGCCCGAGCTGGTCTGCCTTGATCTGAAGCTCCCCGATACCAACGGTGTCTCCGGCGTGCGCGAAGTGCGCCAGATGCTGCCCGACACATCCCTGATCGTGCTGTCGGCATCCCCCTCTTCCGACTACGAAGACCTGGCCCGCGAAGCCGGGGCCGATGCGTATGTGGAAAAGTCTGCCGGGGCCGCACAGATCGCCAAGGTGTTGCGCGAATTCCTGGCCGACGAGGTCGAGGACGAAAACGCACCCACCATTCCCGACAAGCTCTCCAAGCGCCAGAAGCAATTGCTGGTGATGCTGGACCGGGGCCTCAGCAACCGCGACATCGCCGAGCAGTTGCAGATCAGCGAACACACCGTCAAGGTGCACCTGTGGCGTCTGTTCCGTCGCCTCAACGTGAAAAGCCGTTCGCAGGCGAGCCACCTGGCCCGCACCGCCGGCCTGCTCGACCTCTGAACACGCGGCGGCCGCGTTAGCCCGCGGCCGTCAGGCGGGCACTCCGCCGATCAGAATCCCGAATTGCTTTCCGCCGCCGTCGGGTGCGCCTCCAGCGGCTCACGCTGGGTGAAGTCCGGCAGCATCACGCGGAACACACTGCCCCGGTTGGCCACGGAGTTCAACGCCAGCTGATAGCCCATCAGCGACGTGAGCTTGGAGACGATCGTCAGGCCCAGGCCCAGGCTGTCTTCGGTACCCTGGTGCTGCGACACCCGAAAGAACTCCTGGAAGATCGCCTGCTGATGCTCGCGGGCGATGCCCACGCCGGTGTCCCACACCTCGAACACCAACATGTCCTCGCGGTGGCGCAACCCCAGCAGCACCCCGCCGTGCTGGGTATGGCGCAAGGCGTTGGAGACCAGGTTGCCCAGGATTCGGCGCAGCACCACCGGGTCTGACCAGATCGTGCACACCGGCGTGTGCGTGCGAAGGCGCAGCGACTTGCCCACCGCCACCGGTTCGAACTGCAGCGACAGGTCGGCAAACAGTTTCTTCACGTCCACATGCTGCAGCCGCACCTTGTAGTTGCCCGCGTCGATGCGGGTCAGGTCGAACAGCGAGTCGAAGAGTTCGTTGATGGCGCGCGTGGACTGCAGGATGCGTGGCGCGATGTCGCGCGCCATCTCGGGTTCGGTGGCCAGCCAGTCCGCGTACAGGCTGAGGGCGTGCACCGGCTGGCGCAGGTCGTGCGCGGCCGACGCCAGGAAACGGTTCTTGGTGGCCACCGCGCGCAGCGAGGCACGGGTCTGCAGCGTGAGCGAATCGATCAGCTCCTGGTTGGAGAACTGCAGCTCGAAACTCGAACGGTGCACCTCGTGAAGGCGCCGGCCCGCCATGATCAGCAAGCCCCAGAACACGAACAGCAGCGCCATCAGAACGAGGCCGATCTGCACCGCTTCGGGTTTGTGCAGCATCCACAGGGTGTTCCACGCCAGCCCGACGAACACCGCGAAGATCAGTGCGTTGGCGTACTGGCGGAACACGGGAAGGTAGGAACTGAACGCCGTGAGCGTGAGCAGGCCCTGCCCCAGCACCACCAGCCCACACACGAACTGCGTGGCCTGGGTCGACTGCTGGTAGCTCAGCAGCACCGGGCCGCCCCAGAGCAAGGCCATCGCCGTCCATGACCACTGATAGCGCTCCACGAAATTCATGCGCTGCGGCCCCTCCAGGCTGTCGTGGCGCAGCCGGTAGATGCCGATCAGGCGGTAGCGCAGCACCAGCATGACCACCATCAGCACGGCCCAGATCACCAGGGCAATCGTGTTGGTCTGCCCCGCCATCAGATAGACCAGCACCGGCAGCGACAGGACCGCCGCCAGCAGCGACGGCCCCATGTTGTCCATCAGGACGCCAATGAGCTGGGAGTCGACCCAATGGTCGCGCACCTCGGGCGAGGCGGGCACATGCTGGTAAGTGGCGGGTTGGGTGTCGACGAGCATGGAGGGCCGGATGACGAGCGGTGACGGATTGTCTCACCGGGCCTTTGCAGAACGCATGCGGCAAAACCCCGCCGCGCCGTCTGCTAGAATCTCAGGCTTCGACACGGAGAGGTGGCAGAGTGGTCGAATGTACCTGACTCGAAATCAGGCGTAGGGGCGACCCTACCGTGGGTTCGAATCCCACCCTCTCCGCCACAAAGCAAGCAAAATCGCGGCCTCCGGGCCGCTTTTTTGTTTCTACCCATCAATACACCCATCCAGCCGAGTTTTAGCACCGTGTGGGCTGCGCTTTAGTAAAAAACGGGCGAGGTGTTTACAGCTCCGACCCCCAATCGCGCCGCAGGTGCCACTGCAGGGGCAGGGGCCTTCACTCTGGGTTTGGCCTTTAGGGCCTGACAAAACCCTAGATGTGGCTCGCTGGCGTTTTAGGCTAAAGCGAGCTGCACCACCGCCCTTTCTCAGGGCTTAACGTACACGCCGCCGATGATGGCACCCGGCACCTTCACCACTCGACCTGGCCCGCTTACGCTGCCAGAAATCCCTCGAATGGTCACCGCCCCACCCTTAGCCACATAGACGGGGCCGGTGTTCCCGCTCAGTTCAGCGACGCCTTCGACGCGCACGCTGTCACTGTTGCCCGTGAGGTGCAGGGTCGCACCAGGCCGAACCACCACATCATCTGTGTTGCCAGAGATGAATGCACTCACACCAGGCTCGACGGTGACGGCCGAGTAGTTACCTGAGTAACTGCCGCTCTTCTTTACTTTGAGGGGAGAGCGAGAGCCGACATGCACATTGTCGCAATCACCAATCTTCTTGCCGTTCTGGACGAGGCAGTTGCCTCCGAACGCTGACGTGGCCAAAGCCCCAGAAACAAGGATGCCGACGCTGCACAGCATCAGACCTATCAAACTTCTACGCATCGCCATTGAACGCCTCCCTCAGTTTTTCAAGCAGCTCAGCCTTGGAAACATTTGGAAGACGCTGCGGCGTGCTCTCAGGCAGCGTCAGGCTGGTGACGCCGGGAGAGTGCTTCCAGGGGAAGAAGTAGTCGTCTTCAGTGTCTATGGTCTTGAAATGGCACTCCTCCTTAGGAAAACCATTCGCCATCTTGAGGCGCGTGACCACGTTGTGGATGGAGAGCTGCATCAACTGCAGAAGCAGCACATCGCGCTGCAAAGACCAGTTAGTCGCAACCCTGCGTGACCCAAGATGGCGACCTCCCCCACCTGCAAGTCGCTCAACCTTGTAAAACATTGCCCCGAACTGCGACTCTCCCAAGAGCTGCATCTCGGACTCGGGGGGACGCTCATCAGTCGCGCTTGCTGGACCCATTTGGAGCTTGAATCCACCTGGTCTGGTTCGAAACCCATGCTTCAGCGCGTTGTACTCATCCGCCAACGTTTCAGAAAGATACTCGGCTGCCACACGTCGCCACAGGCCGGAGAAGCACCGAATCAATCTAGCTTGCCTCTCTGTACCGGGGTCGAGCGTCTCAAGAACGAGAGAGGCTACGGAGTCCCAAGCGAACGACGAGAATTTGAACTTAGAAACTAGCGTAGCGTCGCCAGTGCTGACTCTCGTCACTACTTGGCGAAGTTCAGGCGTTGAGCACCGTGCTATCCATGCGTAAGGACAGTCTGGGGCCTGCAGTAAAGCCCCGATGAGCGAGAACAGAGTTTCCGTCGCATGGTGAAGGGCCAAGCGGATGGCAATGGACTCACGTCCGTTGTCCCCAGTGTTTGTGTTGACGCGAATGACATAGTCAAAATACTCTGGGTCTAGGCCACTTAGGAAATCTCGTGTGCGCTCCGACACGTCTTCATCCCACAGAAGAAACGGCTCATCCCCCACACAAAAAGCTGCTGCTTTCATCGCCTCGCCAACCGACGAACAATATCGAGGAAGCCAGTTGACTCCTCCTTAACTGGAAGCGTCAGTCTCACCAGCTCTTGCTTGAAGGCTGCAGACTTGTCCTCCGTCTCCTGGCCGAGGGCCTCATACCCTTTGTAGTCTTCATGTGAGAGGTCGTCCAAGCCGTTCACCCGAGCGACAAGCCGATTGCTCGCCGCTTCCAGCTCCTTCATCAGCACCTTCGCATCAAGTAGATGGGTTGCAGCATCCACAGATGGCATCGTATGGACCGGCACCAGTTCCAAAGCGGCACGAACTGATTTGAGCCTCTCCAAAAGGTCATTCGGGAGTCCCCATTCACCCCCCACGTTCGCACGCGCCAAGTGCTCCCAAATGCGCTCTTGCTCCGAGACTGCGGCATTGAGCAACGCAATGACTGGACCTACCTGCTCGCCAAGCCTCTCGACCCGTGCATAGGCATAAGCTTGCCTCGCTTGAGCTGCCGAATGTCGCGCAACAAGAATGGCCGCCACTATGGCCAGGATAGAGCCAATTGCTTGCACCCAGCTGGCACAGTCGCTCGGGCCCAAGTCGCTCACGAACAGGCAGGAGTTGCTCGGAAAAGCACTCATCGTTGAGCCCTTTCGTCACGACCTCTTGGTATCCCTAAGAAGCCACGGGCAACCCACCCAATGCACGCGGTCATCGCCCATCCTATGCCGAGACCACCGAAGAGAATCATCAGCGCCTCTCGCCATTGCTCCCAGAGCTTTTGCCTGCTGACTACCCTAAACCGCTCCATACCGCTAGGGTCAAGGCGAAATGCCGCTGCGACTCCGTCGATGTACCTGCGCACGTCAGAGTCATATTCACCACCCATCCACACCGTAAATCGGCCGGATGCATCCACGGGCATCTTCAACAAGAACTCTGTCAGTTTGGCTGCGTCGGCAGTGGCGCCTTGCCGTATTGCTTCCTCTCGCGCCGCATAAATGCGTTTGGCATCCGGGTTATCGGCGGACACTACGCGTCTATATGGGATGAGATAGCTGCCGTCCTCGGACTCGCCTGCAATGAAGCAGAGGTTGATGCTGACCTCTTCGCCCCATGGTGCTGTGTAGGTGGTGAATTTCTGAGCATCCCGCGTCTTGCAGCTCTCGGCCGGCACTGGAGATGCGCCAAACTCAGTAACGGCATAGGTGAGGGATACGTAGGGCTCAGAGAACGCAGCGTATGCGATGCACCCGAGGGTCCAAGCGGCTCCAAGCAGTAGCGCAATCCGCCGACTGCCTGCAAAAATGTTGAGCTTCATCCGTCCCCCTCTCTTGTATGTTGAATAGTTAGCGCCTGCCCACGCATGGTTCTAAGTATCTCCATCGAACGGCTTGGCCTCCAGTACCATGACTGTTCAACTGGAGACAAACCGTGCGCGAAATGACGAAACGAGAGCCTTTGACCGTTACGAACTCATCCAAGGCATGGGTTATCGCCCAACTCGACACCCTCACCAAGGAGTGGGAAGCGTGGCAGCGAGAAGCAGCCGCGTGGAGCATCAGCCCAGACTACAACCCAGCAACATGCGCCGAAGCCATCATGGATGGATGGGAAAACAGGCGAAAGCACGAGGTTCTGCGCGAGAAGACGATGGTCTTCATCGGCAACAACTTTTCGGGCTATGAGTTCCTTTTCGCGAACTGGCCCACACACCCCCACGAGGACAATCTCGGCCGAATCAAAGACATTGCGCCGGGGTGGCTACATCGGCTGCACACGCTTGCAGCCTGCGTGGAATATGCGAGGGTGACCGACGGATTCTGGAAGGAAAAGGGGAAGGAACTTGCCACCCAAATTATCAAGGTCGGAGCGGAGAAAGGCGGCGACATCGCGGCCTCTTGGCTGAAAAATCCGACAGCTCCATAGCCAGGCGTTGCTAGGTGCGAAGCCACATCTCCAAGATGTGCCATGCAAGGTAGGAAGTCCCACCGAGCACTAGACAGCGGAACTGCCATCTAGCCGCATGGCCCGCCCCAGTCGAGTGCTTTTCGATGATTTCAAGCAGAGTCTCTGACGAAACTCTGATGGCCTGCAGATTCCGACCCGCCATAGAGTCCTCACCGGCCTGTACGCGTAGCAAAGCCGCGTTGGATAGAAGCGTCGCCTTGACAAGCGTGATGTGCCGACACCCCAAATAGAAGCTAAGGCCCCAGAGCAGCACAGCGATGGCAAGCGGAATCTGGGATACGGAGAGCTTGGCGCCTTGCGTTTGGTTGATAGTCAATGCGATGGCTGCGCCTACCGCAGCAAGCAAAAAGTAGGTGTACTTGTCGCTAACAGCGACGTGCTGCTTGTAAACCTCCAACTGCTCGGGACTCGGCATCTCTGCGTCCAGCGTTAAGCGCTGAGCGCGAGCACTTGCTCTACCGCACGCTGAATAGAGTCCACAGGCATGAAGCGAATCTTTCCATTGTCTGCCTCACGCTCAATTTCCAGCAGATTGGATGCCAGCTTTTCTTTTTGCTTAGTACCCAACGTAGGGTCATCGACTCGCGGCACAGCACTTACAAGCGCCGCGACGCCAAGTCCAGCAAACTCCTTCGCCCTTGCAAGCTCCCAGAGCTTCGCCCTAGCATAGCTGACGCTCGCACTTTGACGCACGGCGCTCACGATGGAGAAGTGGAGAACGGCCCTTTCAGAGAGAAACCCGAAGCGAACCAGCGAGCCACCTTCATGCAGGACAGCCTGCTTATTGAAGAAGCGGCCGAGGTTTGGTGCTTTCAACAGCACTGCCTCCCGCACCTCCGTTGCGAATCGCCGATTCACTTCCTCTGGTTGAACCGTGCCATCGTCTTCCTCATCAGCAATGTCAGTTTGCGCCAGACTCGAATAGAGAAGAACGGATTGCCGGATGGCATCCGAAACGCCGAGAACTTCAGTCTCTCTCAACGGCCCCGGATGCAGTCCCAGGATTGGGCCATCTATTGCATTGAGACCATCTTCTCCAGCGGCCTCCACAAGTGTGCGAAAGAGTCCCAACGCCTCTTCAATCAAGACCCTCGGGCGCGAAGACGCAGCCCCATACAGGCTGTCCAGTACATCGTCTCGAATGACCCTCTTGGCGACCAATTCAGAACCGAGCCGAATCACCACGCCAGCCATCAGCCGCTCACCTGTTCCTTCGACCGGCTCCCAAAACAGAGGGCGCCACTTGGCAAGCGTCATGGGACCTCCGCGAGCAAATCGCTAGGTTTAGGAAATCTGTCGAGCACGGCACTCGCCAGTCGCTTTAAGCGCTCGGCAATGACCTCAGAGAAGCCGCTTGTATCTACGTGCGCCGCGCACACCCGGTGCGCCTCGTCCACGGCTCCTCCGCTTAGCGTGAAGGTCGCTGTCACAGCCGCCGCCGCGATGCGGTCGTGCTCTCCGCTGGCCACAGCGAGCAACGCTAGTTTGTTCAAGTCTTGCATCGGTTGTGCAGAGGCGCCAAGGGCGCGCTCGTGGTCAATCCATGCCACCGTGTTCCCATCCCACAGTATGTTTCCCAAGTTGCGGTCCAAGTTCAGGATGGCCTCATCGGCAGCCAACGCCAAAGGTGTCTGCTCGAAGCTTGCAACCAACCTTGCAGCCGCTTGAGCAAGAATCTCCCTGGTTTGGGGGGAGAGAGACTCGCTCCACCCCATCCTCTGCAGGAGATTTGGGTAGCCCACGTCAATGCAGGCAAATGCCTCCGGTGGGCTGCCCACAATGGCCGGCTCAGGCACATTCAGCCCCCACCGTTTGAGCAGCAGAGAACAGAAGCACTCCGCAGCAATGGCCTTTTCGCTCATTCGCTTCACCACCGCTGCTTTTAGGCTCCCGTCGGGATAGCGCACCAAAGCGCGGTGCGCGCCGCTTAAGCCGGTGCCGACAGGTGTCTCTGAGCCAGGAATGATTTCGACAACCGACAGTTCCAAAGATGCCTCCTTTGGCAGCACTTTCGGTCAAGTGCGCTCCAGGAGTGTAAAGCTGAGCTGGCCGGGCCAGCTTCGACAGTTCACGCGGGCCCTGCATTGGCCTATCCCAGTATTGATGTCATCTCATTCAAGTGCCCCGACAACTGGCGATGAAGCTCAATTGCCATGGCTGTGCGCGCGCCATGCTTAAGGCTGTTCCGGCACGCTACTGCTTTGCCTTGCGGCGACCGTGGGCCGGTGGACTGCTCCCAAGGTCTCCAAGATTTGATGGCTTCCCGTTGTCGCTCCCGTTGCTCCAACGTCCAAAACCGTGCCGCCATTTTGAGTGCCCTCTAAAAGTCCGTTTGTCTGAATTGCAGATTCTCCGCACGCCTGCGCATGCGCGCGCGTACTGCTCCGAGAATCGGTCGCTACACCGTTGTTCACCTGTTGCGGCCCGCTGGTGATGTTGGCTTGGCGGGCGAAGACCACAGGCGGGTTCTTAATGGCGGCCAGCGTCTCCAGAGTTGCACGGCACTGCCCTTGTGCTTTTAGAGCGAGGCGCATGTACTTCTCGGTCGGGTCCATGTACGAGCCCATGTTGAGCGCAGACCGCCTAGCCAACTCGCAAAAGATTGCGTTCAGCGACACAGCTTGCGCGCAAAGCATCTGCTCCATCCCGCTCAAGTCGTTGCCTTGAACCGCCTTGCCGCTCGTGCGGAGGCTCGCAATCATGTCCGTCAATGACAACTCGCCAAGCTCTCCGTCCGAGAAGCGAGTGACGAGAGCAGCATTCGAGCAAACGCCCTCCGCAGCAAGGTCAGTGACCACACGGTCGCGAGTCTTGCCTTCAGGCCAAACGTACTCTAAGCGCCGGCTTTTTGGGGTTTCGGCCTTATCGGCGACTTTCGGAGACTGGGTAGCTTTGGCTTCCTTCATGTTGTTCCGGCTCCTCATTGACCGAGCAGGCCGCCAAGTGGCTTGTCATTCCCCAGCAGACCAGTCCCCAACCCGTAGAGCGCGCCGGACCGCTCTGCCCTGGCTGCGCTCTCTGCGTTCAATCGACCTAGCAGGCCTTGGAGGGTCTGCAGGTTCGCAGCCCCCTCCTGCCCTTGCGACATCAGAATGCGCCCCATGCTGTCGCGGACAGCCTCAGGGGTCTTCACACGATTCCAGAGGTTGGCGGCGCCCGTCAGCATTCCCGGGGCATTGCCGTGGGCGGCACTTGTCGCAAACGAGGCAGTGTCCAGGAGCGGGGCCACATCGAGGTCGCCAGCGCCGTACATGCGCGAGGCGGTCTGAGACCCCCGACCAACGCCCTCCAGGCCCTTGAGGCGCGCTTCCTTTGCCACTGCCGCCGAGAACTCACGGAAGTCTCTGCCGAAGATGGCTTTCAGACGGTCGCGCGTAGAGGGCTCCATCCACATCTTCAAGAGGGAGGTCTGCCCGGATTGGGTTCCAGATTTCTCGCGAAGCGCCTGCAACGCACCGACCCGGAACGCTTCGGCCTCGGACTGACTCATTGAGCGAACAGCGGACGACACGTCGAACGTGTCTGCCTTCATGGCCGTTCTGCCCAGCTCTGCCGCATCAATCAACTGAGAAGGCCCGGCGTAGGCGTCACGAGCGAGCTTGTAGACCGATTGACCATCCACCTTGGGCGCGATGCTGTCGAGTTTCCCAGTGAGCAGCACGCGCGCGTCATCAATCGCACGAGCCATCTTGTTGTTTCCTTGCCGCTTCGCGCTTTCAGCCGCGTCATAGAGGGATTGCTTGAGGGTGTCCAGCATCGCAAAGGGAACTTGGTCACCCTTCTTCAACGAACCAAGAGCAACCTGCTGGCCAGTCTGAAGCTGATAGAGTTTCTGCGCCTCCCCATGAATGCCGGCTGTCTTGCCCAACAAGGACACCACGTCGTCATCCACCTGCGCGGTGAGGCCTTCAAGCTGGCTGTAGTACGGTGCCGCAGCCTGGCGGCGTGCTCCGTCCAACGCGTCGATAGTCTGCTGGAACCCTGCACCACGCGTGGCTAACGCGTCATCGGCCGCATCGACCAGCCGGCCAGCCCGGCCTGACTGTCGGTCTCGAATCAGCATCTGTGCGCGGTCCTTGGTCCTGCCCGGCAGCGTCGCGAGCGTGTCGAGAAGCTGGCGCGTGTTTTCACCCCCAGCATCAGCAACTGTTCCCTCCGGACCGAGCTTTCGATAGCGCGCATTCACCTGCCCAATGGGATTCACCGAGCCGGACTCCACAACGGAGCCACGCCCGTCTCTCACCAGCGCCTGCGCGACCTTTTGCTGTGCGTAGGTGTGGGCCGAGCCGTCGGAGACACGCTGTGCCACATTGCGGCCTACTGCTCCTACACCCATTTGCACGGGCTGCAGAAATCCTGCGGTCACCGCGCCAGTTGCTGCGCCTTTGGCGGCGTCTCCGAGTACGCCAGTGAAATTCTCAGCTGTCGAGTCGCCGGCCCCGCTCACGGCTCCGTATCCAGCACCGGAGGTGGCAGCCCTCGCAGAATTCGCGGTCACGCCAGTCAGCTTCGTCGTAGGGTTCAACCAAGCCGCTGCCTTGGGTGAGGCGGTAGCAATCGCGCGATTGGTCCCCGCCCCCAATGGATTGAGAACAAGCGTTGGCGCCGCCGTCATGAACTGCGTTGCAATCGACCCGATGGGGAAGTCATCACGGTACTTGTCCTGCACACCACGCATGTAGTCCCGGGTGTCCCGATAGTTCTCCTTGAACGGCTTATCTCCCGTGAGCGTCTTGTAGGCCCCGCCGACCACGCCAGCGAGCTCATCACCAAAGCCGAATGTGGGGCCCTGAATCACGTTGGAAAGACCGCGAACGACAGGGTTTCCTTCATTTCGGCCCTCGTCATAGCTGGCGGTTTTCGCCTGCCCCATCTGGCTTTGAGCGTAGGAGAGCACCTCTGCTTCACTTGCGGAGTCTGGTGCGTCAACCTGGAAGACGGACCCATCAGGGCCGGAAATTTCGTAGGTGGCCATCGGTTACCTCACTCGCTTGATGGAGAACCCGTTGTTGGACGGCGCGGGGGCAGCTTTTTGAAAGAGCGGGTTTGCGGCCGAGTAGCGCGCCAGCTCGTCGTAGAAGCCCTCGTCAATGGAGCCAGTGCGCTTTCGGTAGTCCCGCGCCATGCGCGCGACGTCCATGTCTCGTTGCGCAAGCTTCTTTGCCGTGTCGAGCATCAGCTTTCGGCCGTCAGGCGTCGTGGCGAGACCTGGAACCATGTTGGTCAGGAACTGACGGTCGGCATCCGACATTGCGCCTGGCATGCCAGCCCCGCCAGATGGATTGCGGAGTTCAAGTGCAATCTCACCGGATAGAGCCTGCGCCGCTTCCTTGTTGGCCATGTTCGAATCAAGATTGAAGCCGAGCGCGTTTGCCGCCTTCGCCACCTCCAAGCCGGCTCCCGCGAACTTGCCCGTGTTCACGCCTTCAAGAAGCTGGCCGAGACGGTCATAACGGTTCACCTTGCTCTGCGCAGAGAAGCCCGCGTTTTGCATGTTCGCGTATGCATCGCCGAAGAACTTGCCAACAGACTTGGCCTCTTCACCCTCTTGCTTGAGCGTGACGTTGGTATTTGCTGCAGGCGCGTGTGTGGTCTGCTTCCTGAGGCCCTGAAGAATGAACCCCTGCCGCACCGCAGGGTCGGTGATACCGGCGGCGTCCAACATTTCCTCCAGAGCAGTCTTCTTCGCCTGGTCTGGCATCTGCGCGACTACTTGTCCATTCGCTCCATAGCGCGCCTCGCCAGGCCTCAAGGTGAATGGTTCGGCGGCCTTCGGCATGAGTTGCTGCTTAAGGATTTCATCCGCGAAAGGCGAGTTCGGCAGCATGGCGTAGTCGCGCAATGCGCTCGGGTTGCCGGGGGTCATGGTTGGCCCTTCGTCGCCCGCCCCGTAGGCCGGCTGCATGGCGGCCATGGCGCTTGGAAGACCCGCACGCCAGTCCTGATGTCCCTTGAGCAGTCCCATCTGTTGACGCGTCTGCTCCATCTGCAGGTCTCGCACCTCACGCTGTTGAATGCGGTCTTGTTCAAGCAGGCCGAGCTGCTGCTCATTCTGCTGCCGGTCCAATGCCTGGCCATACCCGGCCACGCCAGCCAGGAGGCCACGACCAATGGAGTTGACAGGTTGACCGCGCCGAGCGCCTGCAAGACCTCCAGCCGCTGCGGACAGCAGCCCCTGGCCTTCAGGGGTAGATACGAAATCAAGAAGACCTTTTGCCATTTGCTTTCCTTCGGCGTTGCTATCGGTTATTGCGATGTCTCTTCACGCTCGACCCATGGGACCATGGGAATCAATCGAGACATCTCGGGAACCTCTGTCCAATCCCCGGGCTTCGAAGCCAACTGGTAGAAAAAAATCGAAGGGCCAACGTACAGGGTTGCGCCCGCTGCATCCAGCAACGGCATGAGCCATGGAAGGTTCGCGTGGGCGACGTTGCCGGCATAGGTTGCGAACGCGTCATGACGCTCTGCGTCAGTCTTGGGGAAGGGTGTGGGGTCTTGATTGACCCATTTGCTGAGAACACGGATGGTCATGTTTTTGCTCGTTCGATTAGTTGATTTCAACTCTCAGCGTCTCCGCCGTCCACCCCGAGAAATGGGCATTTTTCGGGATGCTCTTTGAAGTACCGACGTGCCTGCCCAAGGACGTTCTGAACCGTCTTCAAGCTGTACCCCATCGAGAACACGTTGGCTTCGCGGCTTCCCTCTATGGCGAGGCTGTAGGCGTATGCGCGAAAGCACTCGAACAACTCCACGTCTGAACGAGCTGGTCGCCCGACCTCCCGCGCAAACCAAGTGGCAATCGCACGATGTCCGCGCAGCACATCTGCAAATAGGGCTTCGGTCCTTTTTCGTGGTCTTCCCCGCTGCGCCCGGGCTACTTGAGGTTTCGGATGAAACCCACGCATGAGCGCGGTCACTGCGTTCGAGTCCAGCAAGTCCTCTTCTTTGTCAGCCCCCTCCGGAAATCCTCCTCCGGAAAACTCCTCCCCCCTATAGGGGGAGCGGAGACTTTCGGAGACTCCGGCGTTCTCCAAAAAGGGAGGAAACGGCGAATTTCGGAGATTCATGCCAGCCATAGCCACCCCTCGTTCAGCCCGAGAACCCCACGGGACAGGAGGCCGGTGATTGCCTCTCTGGCGCGGCTGTTGCGCTTGTCGGTGGGGCATGTGAGACGCGCCGCTCCGACTGCCACGGCTTCATCGAGCGCGATACAGAGGCTCAAAGGTGGAGCTCCTGGCTTCCCTGCTTGCCCGGACTTGAAAAGCGGCCGCAAAGCTTCGAGCACGAGGCGCTGGTTACCCCCGGAAGGTAGCTTGGCCCGCTGCACTTCGCTGGGCGCTGTGTCGCGCACGACGACGCAGGACGTAACGGCGTCGCCGTGCTCGTCATTGCCGAGCAGCTCGACCTGCAGCCGAAAGGGCTTCACTTCGCCATCGGCTCCATCTTTGGATTTGGCGACTCGCCACTCCCTGCGGTCGCCATCGCGAGAAACTTCCACAGCGGCATCCATTGCAGCAAACAGCGAGCTATGGCCACGCAGCCCCCGTGTAGCGTCCTTGCCGGTGTGGTGCACCAGTACCACCAAACCGCCGATGAGCCCCTGCAGGTGTTTTGCCGCCTCAAGAATCTCGCCCATGTCCTTGGAGCTGTTTTCGTCCGAAGTGGGCGCGGCGCGGTTCAGGGTGTCCAGGAACAAGACCGCCCCATGCGGAACAACGGCAGCGAGGTCGTGTACGTCCCGGAGGTCGGTCAACTTGAAAGGCTGCAACACCATGTGCAAACCCTTCGGGAGACTCCTGCCTCGATGCGCCTCCCACGCCGCCACGCGCACCCGAAACCCCGCCTCGCCCTCTAACGCGACGTAGACCACAGGGGCAGCTTCGGTTCGGCAATCAAACCAGCGAGCACCCTCCGCAATTGCAGCAGCCATGTCTAGCGCAAGAAACGATTTTCCGGACGCGCTCGGCCCGTACAACCCAGCAAGGCCAGCAGCGGGCAGGACACCACGCACTCGCCAGGCCAGCGGTGGAAGCGCGGCAAGGTCCGTCGCGCTCAGCAATTTGTACCTCTGCGAAGGTGCCTGTGGGCAGGACAGCAAAGCCTCAACAGCATCTACCCCATCACGCTGGGCGAGGTCGTTGATGTCCGAGTTCTGAGACCAACCATCAGGCATTAACACGAACTCGACGCGCAGAGCCTGGGCAAGCGCCTCCGCCTCTTGTTCTTTGCCGACATCTGGAACAACGACCAAGCGCGCAGTTGGGTCCGCTTCGCGCATCTCCGATGCAACAGCGCGGACACGGCCCCAGCCAAAGCAAACAACCGCAGGCCGACCCGTGGCTTTCCATGCGGCCCATGCCTGCCCGATGCCCTCGCACAGGTACACCATGGCCCCGGGCGTGAGTTCACCGACAACATGCCATCCCTCCACGGTTGCACCGGGCAGATTCAACTTTCCCGGTCGGCCTGCCGCTTTAAGACGAGCAGCCGCTTCTGGAGCCGTGATGAGCTGAAGGCTGGAGATTGACCCGTCCGGCCGCCGAATGGGCACCACCAAGGCCCCGCCCATGCGCTCGCCGGCAATCGTCAGCGGGTCACCGAGAGGAACGACGCGCAGACCATCCGGCACCCCATTTTTCTGCTGGATATAGGGGTGGCCTGCATTTGCGGCTTCACAGCGTTCCCAGACCTCCACCGCGCCTATGCCCTTCCGAGGATGAAATGAGCGCTCCTGCGCCCTTTTGGGGGTCACTTCCGGGGATTTCGACCGCTTGGCATCTACGCGCCAACCGTTTTGCGCTGCGGCCTTGAACAGCGTGCCGGCTCCGACGCCTTTGTCTGGCTTGAAGCTTCGCCAGGCATCGCGGGCATCCCGCTCGTTGTAGCTCCCTGCTTGGGAGCTCCAGTCGTTGAAGTCCTCGAACCCTAGTCCTGCCGCATGCGCGGCCATACCGATGCGCACCCACTCGTCGCGCGACAAGTCGGCCGGGATGGCGTACAGCGCATCGCGTGCCTGGTCGTTAGCCACGGTCAGCATGAGGCCTCCCATTCATAGCGAGCGCCTGAGCCGTGTACTTTCCGTCCAAGCGGTACAGGGCAATGGTGCGGTCCGCGCAGTCCTCGGTGGGGCTCGGAATCTCAATGGTCTCAATTGGCCACCCAAGCGTGCGAAGGGTGAACACCACCGCGCCTAGACGCCAGCTCTGCGTCCGGCTTTCGAAGTCGGGATGGTCGAACACCTGCCCATCCATGAACATGCCCAACGCCTTGTCGGCAAGCGTGCCACGGGTAGGCCACTGCGGAGCGAACGGCGGCGGGTCCAGAAACGTGAGCTGCTCCCCGGTGAGGGGCGCGACACTGGCAGGATATTTCTTCACGCGACCTCCGTCTTGGAAATCGCCTTCAGTGCCAGCTTGCGCCCTTTCGAGGTCAGTTGGTATCTGCCAGGCCGGCAGGACTTCCCATCGCGGTCAGTAGCCTCCGTCCTCTCCATCTTGATGCCATCGTGGCCGGTCACCTTGCGGCGCAGTTCGAGAACGACTTGAGGTCCGTTGGAGGCGCCTGCTATGCGGTCTACCGACTCACGGGAAACCCAGTACCTTGTCTGGAGCAACGCCTCAAGCACGCGGATTTGACGAGGCGTGAGACCTGCCAACTTTTGGTCTTCTACCGTAGAATTTGCGCTGTTCGGGGCGCTCGGTTCTGCTTTGGTGGGGCCGGGCGTTTTCATTTGGCGCCCTCCGCTTGCGTTGCAAGGAAGGCGCGCACATCACCCACGCGCCATGCCGTCACGCCGCTGGAGAGCTTTGCGGGCTTCGGGAAGCGTGCCTCCCGTACCCAGCGCCAAAGCGTCGTGCGCGAGGTCGGAATAACTGCCGGGACGAGCTGTGAAAACCGGACGTAGCCGCTGTCTGGCAGAGTGTCGAAGGTCTGAGGCACCCTCGGCGGAGTGAACGCGGCGCTCATGCTGCCACCCCCAGCACGCGGCGCAGCTCACATACAGGCCACGCCAGCCGGCCATTGATGCGCATGGGGCGAATCGGCCCGCCACCATCGCGCATCGCCCACAAACGCAAGGTTTGAGGACGACGATTCAAATAGTAGGCGGCTGCTGCGGTGTCCACTGCGGGCCTGTTAATAGCCTCCAGTGGTGGAAATTGGTCAGCGACTTGGGGCATCTCGGTTTTCTCCGAAACCCAGCGGCACGGGCTGGGCATGGAGGAAACCTTTTTCGGGGCAAGGCCTGCCCCAGAAGCATCTGTATCGCACGGATGCCCGCGCCAGTGCTAGGTTTTGTAGGGCAACGGTTGCCCTGGAGGTGTCCGCCCTATTTGCCCCGACTGACCCCGGTTGAAAGCTGCTTACCTATGGCACTTGAAATTCCTCTAAGTGCATGGCGCTTGATGGTTGCACCAGATAGCGGCTTACCGTCAGCACCTACGACGCCCTGCTCTCTAAAGCCCTTGGCAATCGAGTAGGCAATGTCCTCTTGGCTTGGGTAAAGGTCCCGGGCGCGCTCCTCCCGGATGATTTCAGCAGCCCGAGTGCGGGCAAGCTGCTTCCAGTCCTCGTCCGAGACCCGCAGCTCTTTCGGCCTCTCGGCAGTACCAACTTGGGTGTAGGGGTATGTGAGTAGATAACGGGCACGGCTGGCGGTCAGCCAGTCATTCACATCTTCTGCGCGAACAAAGCGATTCCAAAGGCGCTTGCGTAAGAGGTTTATCGCCGAAATAGGAATGTCGTTCTGCCGGAGCACGAGCTTCCCTGTGTGCATGGCGTACTCCATCTGCTCCACCAGCGATTGAGCATCCAAGCTCGGGTTGGCATCAGCCAACACTTGGGCCGCCTCAATGACTGCGTACTCCCCATCCTGCCAGCGCGTGAGCCTGTCGGCGACCTCATCCACAAACTGAGGTAGCGTGAAATGGCGAGTGGAGAGGTTTCCAGCAAAGGCGAACGTCACTTGACGAATGCCATCAGATTTTGGAACACCGTTCTTCCAGTACGCAACTTCTCTGGCTGGGAGCTGTTCAAGAGCCTTCGCTGCGTCATCCTGCTTCTTTTTGGCGTTCACCTCACGGGAGTAGCCGCCATGGACCTGGAAGCCTTGCTCAGTAGCCCAAAGCAGCCAGCCAAAGGGGGAGTCGTACTCACGCCCTTCGCGCACCGCCAGCCGCTCTATGTTGAGCGCTCGCTTTCGGGCCTTGCTCGTATCGTTCCCTACGGGCGAATCGCCCAGTTCCTTGTAGATGTCTGGGTCAAGCGCGGCCATCAGCCGGGCAGCCTCTCCCGCTGATAGTTTGGTCATCTTCCCAACCCAGTAGCCCCAGTCGATGGGTTCCGGGTCGTTATTGACAGACTCCTCGAACGCTTCCAGGAACTCCCTAGCGTTTAACTCCTCCTCGACGACCACAAACCTGATTCCATCGCGTGTGAAATCCTTGCAGTCGTTCAGGTCGTCGATGAAGAAGACATCTCGCTCGATGTCAAGGCTCCGCCATTCCGCTTCGCCCAGCGAGTCCCAGTCGTGGCCCTTGATAGCGCCACGCTCAGCAAGGCCACGTAAATTGGACTCCCAAGTTTGAGCAGCCTCCGCCTCCATCTCCTCGGGGTTTTGTAGTTCCTCGGCATTTCGGTTTGCCTTCACCACCGCTTGCGCCATCGCGCGGACCAGGTGACTCAGCCCTAGGTACGGCGCGGTCATTTCAACCGTCATAGACACAGAATTCACCCCTTCAGGACGCCTTCAAGAAGACGCCCCAGCAGGCGGGTGAAGGTTTCCCGCTCTTCGGTTCGCGGGCCTAGCTGGGGCGAATCGGATTATGTTGGGGCGCTACAGCACGGTGACTTGCAATGCGTAGGCTGCAGGGTTGCGGCGGCGGATGCGCTTCAGGACACGCTTGAGGACCGTGACGCGATGCAGCGGGCGTGAAAGTCGTTCTCCGCGCAGCATTGCGCTATCTCCTAGGCGGCGGTCATGAGCGACATAGAGGGTGGTGCGTACCATAGACATAACTGCTTTCCTTTTACTTAAGCTGGAGCGGACCAAACGAGACGAAGGTGAGCATGAGGTGCAGGCAATGGTGCAGAACGAGCAAACAATCGAGCTTGCGCGCCTTGCGGGGAAGCATCCTCGCGCCGTCTGCGCTGCTCGTCGGCTCGCTGCTGACGTTCTAAGCGTCCCTCTGTGAGCCGTATGGCGAACGTGGCACTAGACCGGCGCGTGATGGTGATGTAACCAGGCACATGAAACCACGATGCGTCTGTGGGCTGCTTTCCGTTGAGGGGCCGAAAGGTGACTGACGTTGCAGCCCTTCCCGGTTGACCGGGAAACATATCAACAGTGGCAAAGCCGGCTGCTACCAGCGCATCGGCAGCACCTATGTAAGTGGCGCTGTAGAAGTCATCCGACTCCTTGCGCACCCCAGGGGCGCTGAGGTTCACCGATTGTGGCGAGTAATAGTTGCCAGTGCCTCTAGCCATGGTGCACCTGCGCCTTCAGTGCAGACTTGATTTCATCGTCAAACTTCAAACTCAAGTCCAGGGCGAGCGACGCCCTTTGCTGAATTTCAACAAGCTTTCTCTTGTACTCATGCAGAAGTGCATCACCTAGGTCGCCTTCGGAGACAACGGCGAACGCTTTATCCATCAGGAGCACTCGTTCGGGATAGCCGACCTCACAGGTGAATGCGACCCGCCTGTGGAGATGCTCGCGGCAGAGAGCGTAGGCTTGGTCGCTCAATGCTCGCGCGCGCCTATCAATCGCGACTTGCAATTCTTTGGGGACAAGAACAGTTGGAGCGCTTTGCCCTTGCAATAGCAACTTCTCAACGTCGATGGTTGCCCCGGAGCGCATAGGTAGAGGCACGACCTTCCCGCGCCTCGCCGAGAATTCAGTAGACTTCTTGCCAGCCATGATGAAATTCCTTCTTTCGTTGTGGTCAGGGTGGCTAGTCGGGTCCATCGACTAGCCACCCGCCTTGCCCTGCTCAGCGGCGCAGAGCATGCCGTATCAATCGTTTGGAGTGGATGGCGCATTCGCTGCCCGAGCTGCAAACTCGATAGCGGTTGAGTCGCCCTTCGAAAGATTGCAGCGCACGCAAGCAGCGACCAGATTCAAACCCTCGTCCCCGCCACCCAGCGCACGCGGCAACTGGTGCTCGACGTGCCACTTCCCAAGGAGGTCTAGCGCCGTTCCGCAGTAATGGCACTTCCCCTCGGACTGGTCGTAGACGGTTCGACGGCGACGAGCAACGTACCGAGCAGGCGCAGGGGCAATAGTCAATAGTGGCTCATCGGGCCACAGTTCACCTTGTACCGAGCTGCTTGGCTGCATGTGGTGGCTGTCGTTTGCTGAATTTATGCGAACGCGCGCCTGTGCAAGAGCCTTAGCCTTATCTTCAGAGATGCTGAGTACAACCCCGACAGCAGGTTGGACAACCATGTATCGCGTTGCATGCAGCCCATTGGAGACGCATGGAACGCTGGCCAACGCGTACTGTCCTTCTTCTCCAAAGACTCCTCCAAAGATTGGCCGATGCAGTAGCTGTGCGCGAGACATGTATTGCTCCTACCGACATTCAGTCGAGGAGTACACAAGCCGCAGATGTCCTGCTCTACGCGGAGCGGCACTCCAGTTCGGGGTGGTTCGAACTTGTGCAACGTTCGACTGCTCGCGTAGTGCTCTTCGCTCAGACGCAAGCACCGCATTCCGAATTTTTTCACCTTGCTCGCGAGCATCCACCAACAAGCGACGGCGCTCCTTTTCTTCGGCGGGCACTGGGACTTCGAGTTCGTACAGCCCTTTTTTCCCCAGTCTGCGAATGGTGGCGCCCCAGTCCTGACGCGGGGATGTTGACCTTCGTGACCAGTCTTTCTGAAATGTGAACTGTGCAGAGGTGTTGCCATTCAGTCCGGGAAATAGCTCGGCACGCGGCACAAGGCCTGCCGCCAACAGCGCGAGCATCGAGCCACGGTAGTAGTAGCTTCCGATGCCCCAGCTTTCCGGAGTCCAAACCTCCCGTTGAACACCTTCAGCATGAGCGACGTAGGACCTCTCCCTTCCACGGTCGTGCAAGTACCTGCTTTGGGCGACAAAGATGCCTGCGGCCAGCTTGGCGTAATCGTAGGATGGGCTGTAAACGCGCACATCAAAACCAAGCGGACACTTGCAATACAGGTCACCACGACGCCCCGCCTCGCCAGGGAAGTTCAAGCCCACTCCAATCCCTACCGCTTGTAGTTGCGCCTTTGTTCCTTCCCAAATCTCCATGTCAGCGACGAATGCGTGGAGGAGCCTCCAGTCCGTGTACTTGCCTCTGCTTTTCTCGACCTCTCGATTGACCAGCTCTTGCTTTGCATCGGCTACGGCCTTGCGCCTACGAAGCTGCTCCTCTTCGCTGACGGTAACTTCCACGCGATAGGAGCCATCGCTCAAGCAGAAAACCGCCATGTAGCCAGGCTCCCGCAGTGGCTTTCGGGTTGGTGGGCAGACCTCCCCACTCGGGAGGAACATCGTTGACCCTATGCGCCGGCCTGGCTGGGCGCGCAAGTGCTCCGATGTAATGAGCCCGGCGACGAGAAGCGCCTCCTTCGAGCCAGAAAAGACATCGCATCTGATGCTTGTGGTCTTCTCAATACCTGGAAGCGCAGGAGCAGCTGTCCCAGCGACAATAGAAAGAGCCATGTTTAACCTCCGTAACAGGTTGGCTTGGTTAGGGCTGCATTGGTGTACCACCACCTTTGCGGCCCGACTTTTTGCACGTCTTGACTAAGCGGCCCGTGCTCCAGCCGATGACAGGGGAACGACAACGCCGCTCTCCCATTTCTTCTCACAAAACTTTGCCCACTCTTCCATCATCTGGCGTCTGCGGTTCAACATGTCACCGCGTCGATAAGCAGCCTCAACCTTGTCAGACACCGCGTGAGCAAGAGCCATCTCGGACATCTCAGATGGAAAGCTGGTGTTCTCCAACGCCCAGTCCTTGAACGTTGAGCGAAAGCCGTGTGGCACCGCCGGGACTTCCATGTCTTTAAGCACTTTTGACATCGTGGAGTCCGACAGCGGGGCTCCCTGCTTGGAACCGCCAAATACAAACGAATCGTCGTCGCCACGGGGCATTGCCTTGAGAATGTCGCACGCTGCTTCGGACAGGGGGACGCGATGCTCACGCTTGCGGCCCTTCATGCGCTCCTTCGGGATAACCCACAGCTTTTGCTCTAGGTCGAACTCGCGCCATGGTGCACCCCGGACCTCACCAGAACGAGAAGCGCAGAGAATGGTGAAGCGCAGGGCGACCGCGCCGATGCCATCCTTACTTTGAAGGCGCGTCCAGAAGTCGTGCATCTCCTGATAGGGAATCGCGTCATGGTGCTTGCTGGGCTTCACCTTGTTTCTAGCCGGAAGCAGTTTGTCGAGGTGCCCCTTCCATCTAGCCGGGTTGGCGGCAGACCGCAAACCATTGACGGCCGCCCAGTCGAGCACTGCCTCAATTCGTCCACGCACCCTGGATGCCGTCTCCGTCTTCGTCCTCCAAATCGGCTCCAGGACGGCCATCACATGGCTGAGTTCAATGTCCTTTGCGGCAAGCGCACCCATGGTGGGGTAGGCATAGGTTTCCAGCGTGTTGCGCCATTGCTGCGGACTCTTCGAGTTCTCCCAGTTGCCCTCCATGCTTGTGATGTAGCGCTCGGCGCACTGCTTGAAGTTGCGCATGGCAACGCGGTCAGCCTCGGCCTTACTGCGTGCCGCCTGCCGTTCAGCGATGGGGTCAATACCCTGCTTCACCTTGGCGCGAACATCTCTTGCCAAGTCTCTGGCGAGCGACAGGGAAATGTCTGGGAAGGAACCGAGGCCCATGTCTCGACGCTTCCCATGGACACGGATGCGAAGCACCCACGAGCGACCGCCAGAGTGCAGCACCTGTAGCGCAAGGCCCGGGGTTCCCCCCACAAAGTGCATTCCTGGCTGCCTCAGCCGAGAAACGTAAATTGCGTTCAGCTCTTTAGCAACTCGTCCCACTTTAGGCCCCTCGCTTTCCACCCATCATTTCACCCATCAATTTAGATGGGATTGGATGCTACACGATGAAACCCCTCAGAACAACGCCTCTAAGCAATTCAAGGGCTACAGGCGTGAAATCAGGCCGAAACGGAACTTTCTGAAAATCAAAACTGGGGGACACCCTCTCCGCCAGGAAACTGGCACTCACGGAAGCCCGCAGCACGCGGGCTTTTTCACGTCTGTTCAGCCCGGTTTCTTCTGGCTCTCGACCTGGGACCGCAACCGGTCTTCCTGTTCGCGCAGCTCGGGCGTCAACGCGTCGCCGAAGTCTTCTGCGCTGAACACCTGGCGGATCTCGATCTCGGAATCGCTGCGCATCGGGTTCGGGCAGCGTTTGACCCAGTCGATGGCCTCCTGTAGCGAGGCGCATTTCCAGATCCAGAAGCCGGCAACCAGCTCTTTGGTTTCGGCGAACGGGCCATCGATCACCGTGCGGTCGCGCCCGGCAAAGCGGACGCGCGCGCCTTTCGAACTGGGGTGCAGGCCCTCACCGGCTTCCATCACGCCTGCATTCACCAGCTCTTCGTTGAAGCGGCCCATCTCGGTGAACTCTGCCTCGGTAGGCATCATGCCCGCCTCGCTGTCGCGGGTGGCCTTGACCATGATCATGAATCGCATGTCGATCTCCTTGGGTTGTGCATCAGAGCAGGTGCTCTACCCCCACGACGATCCAGCGGATGCGATTTCGACAACAGGGCGCAACGCCCTGTCGTCGTCACTGCCCGATCACACCGGCGTGAGCCGCTCCAGCCCGCCGAGGTACGGCCGCAGCGCCTCGGGCACGGTCACGCTGCCGTCGGCGTTCTGGTAGTTCTCGAGCACGGCCACCAGCGCGCGGCCCACCGCCAGGCCAGAACCGTTGAGCGTGTGCACCAGCTCGTTCTTGCCCTGCGCATTCTTGAAGCGCGCCTGCAGACGGCGGGCCTGGAAGGCCTCGCAGTTGGAGACCGAGCTGATCTCGCGGTAGGTGTTCTGCGCCGGCACCCACACCTCCAGGTCGTGCGTGCGGGTGGCGCCAAACCCCATGTCGCCGGTGCACAGCAGCACCACACGGTAGGGCAGGCCCAGCTTCTGCAGCACGGCTTCGGCGTGGCCGGTCATGGCGTCCAGCGCCTCGTAACTTTTCTCGGGGTGCACGATCTGCACCATCTCGACCTTGTCGAACTGGTGCTGGCGGATCATGCCGCGCGTGTCGCGGCCGGCACTGCCGGCTTCCGAACGGAAGCAGGGTGTGTGCGCGGTCAGGCGGATGGGCAGGTCGGACTCGGCCAGCACGGTGTCGCGCACGGTGTTGGTCAGCGTCACTTCACTGGTGGGAATGAGGTACAGCGCCTGCGTGTCGGGCACGGGCTCGCCCTCCTGGCCGCCCTTCTTCACCGCGAACAGGTCGCCCTCGAACTTGGGCAGCTGGCCGGTGCCGTGCAGCGTTTCGGCGTTGACGATGTAGGGCGTGTAGCACTCGGTGTAGCCGTGCTCCTGCGTCTGCACATCGAGCATGAACTGCGCGAGCGCGCGGTGCAGGCGCGCGATGGGGCCCTTCATGAAAGTGAAGCGCGAACCGGCCAGTTTGGTGCCGGTCTCGAAATCGAGGCCCAGCTTCTCGCCGATGTCGACGTGGTCGCGCAGTTCGAAGTCGAAGTTGCGCGGCGTGCCCCAGCGGCGCAGCTCCACATTGGCGTTTTCGTCGCTGCCCACGGGCACGCTCTCGTGCGGCAGGTTGGGCACGGCGAGCAGCAGGGCCTGCAGCTCGGCCTGGATCACCTCGAGCCGTGCGGCGGAAGCTTCGAGCTCGGCCTTGAAGGCCGCCACCTGCGCCATGGCGGCGTCGGCCTCGGCGTGCTGGCCCTTGCCCTTGAGCATGCCGATCTGCTTGGACAGCGTGTTGCGCTGGCTTTGCAGTTCCTCGGTCCGGGTCTGCAGCGCCTTGCGCTCGGACTCCAGCGCCTGGTAGGCGGGCACGTCCAGGTAAGGTTGTGGCTGCTTGCGGGTCTGCAGGCGCGCCACGACCGCGTCGAGGTCTTTTCTCAGTTGAACGATGTCTAGCATGCGGCGATTGTAGTTTTGCACCCTGGCGGGGTGCGGGCGCATTCAGCGCAGGTGTTCCAGCGGCTTGGTGTCTTCGCCGTCAATCTTCAGGCCCTTGGGCAGCGGGAACTTGATGGTTTCGGTCAGGCCGTCCATGGTGCGGACGGAGATCGCGCCCAGCGCCTTGATGCGTTCGATCACCTGCCGCACCAGGATTTCAGGCGCCGAAGCGCCGGCCGTGAGGCCCACGCGCAGCTTGCCCTCGAACCACTCGGCCTGGATCTCGTCGGCACTGTCCACCATGTAGCCCGGGGTGCCGAGCTTGACCGCCAGTTCGCGCAGGCGGTTGCTGTTGGAACTGGTGGGGCTGCCCACCACGATCACGATGTCCACCTGCGGGCTCAGGATCTTCACCGCGTCCTGCCGGTTCTGCGTGGCGTAGCAGATGTCCTGCTGCTTGGGTTCCCGCACGCTGGGAAAGCGCGCCTTCACCGCATTGAGGATTTCGGCCGCATCGTCCACCGACAAAGTGGTCTGCGTGACCACGGCGAGCTTGTCCGTCTGCGAGGGTGCAACGTGTGCCACGTCTTCCACGTCTTCCACCAGGTGGATGCCGCTGTCGAGCTGGCCCATGGTGCCTTCCACCTCGGGGTGGCCCTTGTGGCCGATCATGATGAACTCGTAGCCTTCGCGGTGCAGCTTGGCCACCTCCACGTGCACCTTGGTCACCAGCGGGCAGGTGGCATCGAAGACATGGAAACCGCGCCGATTCGCCTCTTCCTGGATGGCCTTGCTCACGCCATGCGCAGAGAACACCAGCGTCGCGCCCGGCGGCACGTCGGACAGTTCCTCGATGAAGATGGCGCCCTTGGCTTTCAGGTCGTTCACCACGTAGGTGTTGTGCACGATCTCGTGCCGCACGTAGATCGGGCGGCCGAACTTGGCGATCGCGCGTTCGACGATCTCGATGGCGCGGTCCACCCCGGCACAGAAACCGCGGGGTTCGGCCAGGATGATCTCTTGCGAATCGCCCATCAGAGCACCCCGATCAGTTGCACTTCGAACCGCACCGGCTGGCCGGCCAGCGGGTGGTTGAAGTCGAACAGCACCGCGCCGTCCTCGCGCACCTGCACGGCGGCGCCGGCGTAGCTGCCCAGGCCGTCGGGCGTGGGGAACTGCACCACGTCGCCCGCGGCGTATTGCTCGTGCGGGTCGCCCAGTTCGTTGAGCAGCTTGCGCGCCACCCACTGCACCATGTCCGGCTGGCGCTCACCGAAGGCCTCGCCAGCGGCGAGATCGATCACGGTGCGGGTGCCCTCCTCCAGCCCGATCAGGCGCTGCTCGATCGCGGGCGAGAGTTCGCCGGCGCCCAGGCTGAGCGTGGCGGGCTTGTCGCTGAAGGTGTCGATGATCACCTGCCCCTGCGGACCGGACATGCGGTAGTGCAGGGTGAGGAAGGAGCCTTCTTGGACTTGGGGCATGGCGTGGGGGGTATCCCTGGACGAAGTGTGCGAAAAAGGACGGCTTCGGGGCCGAACACCCCCTATTGTAAAAACCCGGCAGAAACAGGGAGAAAAACCAATGGATGGCCTTGTGGCGCCCGGCATCAAGGGCTTGCCGAACGATTCGCGCCCCCGGGAAAAACTGCTCGCGCGCGGCCCGGGCGCCCTCAGCGACGGCGAACTGCTGGCCCTGCTGCTGCGCACCGGCATCGCCGGAAAGCACGTGCTGCAGCTCGCCCAGGAACTGCTGGACCGCTTTGGCGGCATCGCCGGCCTGTTGCACACCGGTGCCGATGCGCTCAAGCAGGTCAAGGGCCTGGGGCCGGCCAAGCGGGCCGAAGTATCGGCCGTGCTGGAACTGGCCCGGCGCGCCCTGGCCCAGAAGCTGGAGGAGCGCACCATCTTCGAGAGCCCGCAGGCGGTGCGCGACTACCTGCAACTTCAGCTGGGCGGCCGGCCTCACGAGATCTTTGCCGTGATGTTCCTGGACAACCAGAACCGCCTGATCGCCCTGGAGGAGCTGTTTCGCGGCACGCTGGCCCAGGCCAGCGTCTATCCGCGCGAGATCGTGCTGCGTGCGCTGCACCACCACGCGGCGGCGGTGGTGCTGGCACACAACCACCCCAGCGGCGTGGCCGAGCCCTCGCGCGCCGACATCGACCTCACCCACACCCTGATGAAGGCCCTGGCCCTGGTGGACGTGCGCGTGCTCGACCACTTCATCGTCACCCGCCAACATGCCACCTCCATGGCCGAGCAGGGGTTGATGTAACCGCCACCCGGAAACGCGCCGGTGCTGGGCGACAATTCCGGGCATGAAAGTCCACACGCTGGCCGAGCTGAAGGCGCTCAAGCGGGCGATGGCCGAGCGCGCGGCGGCCGACGCCGCACGGCGCGAAGCCGAGCGGCTGGCCGCGCTCAAGCGGGAGCGCGAACACCGGCTGTTCGAACTCGCGGTCGGTCCCGTCCGCCCCATCGCGCACCCCGGCCGCATCGAGCCGCACCGGGTGCCGGTGGACCCGGTGCCGGTGCAGCGCCAGCTGGACGAGGCCTCGGTGATGCGCGAGGCCCTGTCGGACGAATTCGACATCGAGACCCTGCTTCACACCGACGAACAGCTGAGCTACCGCCGCCCGGGCCTGGGGCCGGAGATCGTGCGCAAGCTGCGCGAGGGCAGCTGGAGCATCCAGCGCCAGATCGACCTGCATGGGCTGCGCACCGACGAGGCACGCGAAGCCCTGGGGCGCTTCATCCGCGAATCCCACCAGACCGGCCTGCGCTGCGTGCGCGTGGTGCATGGCAAGGGCCTGGGTTCGCCCGGCCGCACGCCGGTGCTGAAGCAGCGCGTGCTGCGCTGGCTGGTGCAGAAGAAGGAAGTGATCGCCTTCGTTCAGGCGCGACCGGCAGAAGGCGGGGCCGGGGCGCTGGTGGTGCTGCTGCGCTCGGGTTGACGCGGGCCTCAGCCCGGTGAGTTCCGCATCCAGTCCGCGGTCTGGAAGAAGCTGGTCTTGAGCCGCTCGCGCAGCGCGGCATCCACACCCGTCTCGCCCATCGCCTGGTCCATGCAGGCCAGCCACTGGTCGCGTTCGATGATGCCGATGGCGAACGGCATGTGGCGCATGCGCAGGCGCGGGTGGCCGAAGCGGTCGGTGTAGTGCTGCGGGCCGCCGAGCCAGCCGCACAGGAACCAGAACAGCTTCTGCCGGGCGCTCTCCAGCGTGCTGCCGTGCGCGGCGCGCAGTTCGCGGTAGCGCGGCTCGATGTCCATGAGGTCGTAGAAGCGGTCGACCAGCGCGTGTACCTTGTGTTCGCCACCGATCCATTCGAACGGCGTGGCGTGCTGCGTGGGTTCCTGGGGTCCGATGAGGTCGCTCATGCCGTTCAGACCGCTGCCTTGCGCAAGGTTTCCACCACCGGCGTGCGCAGCACGCTGCGCAAGCCCCACCAGCCCGCCAGGAGCGCAAGCAGCGCGCCCGCGATGGCACCACCCAGCGGCACCCACGGTGAGGCCGTCCAGGAGAACTGGAACACGAAGCGCGCCAGCGCCCAGCCCACCGCGACCGCCACCGCCGAGGCGAGAAAACCCGCCAGCAGGCCCACGCCCAGCAGCTCCACGCGCTGCACATTGCGCAACAGCTGCGAGCCCGCGCCCACGGCGCGCAGGATGGCGAACTCGCGTTCGCGTTCGCCGCGCGTGGCGGTGATGGCCGAGAGCAGCACCACCAGCCCGGCCGCCAGCGTGAAGGCAAACAGGAATTCCACCGCGCTGATGACCTGCCCCAGCACGCGCTGCACCTGCGCGATGGTCTGGCTCATGTCGACGTTGGTGATGTTGGGAAATTCCCGCACCAGGGCGTTGTCGAAACCGTTCGTGGGCTCGGGCGCGCGGAAGGCGCTGATGAAGCTCACCGGCACATCAGGCACCTGCGCCACCGGGAAGACGACGAAGAAGTTCACCCGCATCGAGCCCCAGTCCACCTTGCGCAGGCTGGTGATGCGGCCTTCGGTGATCTGCCCTGCGATGTCGAAGCCCAGGCGATCGCCGAGCTTCAGGCCGAGCTCTTCGGCCAGGCCCTCTTCCACGCTCAGCGCGTCGGCTTCGTTGTCCGTCCAGCGGCCGCCGACGATGGGGTTGTGCTCCGGCACGGTCGCCGTGTTGGAAAGGTTGAATTCGCGGTCCACCAGCCGTTGCGCGCGGTCTTCGGTGAAGTCTTCGGGTGCCACCGCCTTGCCGTTGATGGTGACCAGCCGGCCCCGGATCATGGGATACCAGTCGTAGCGCTGCACGCCAGCGCCCTTCAGCGCCTGCTGGAAGGCTTCGCCCTGTTCGGGCTGCACGTTGATGACGAAGCGGTTGGGCGCATCGGGCGGCGTGGCGTTGCGCCAGCTGGAGATGAGGTCGGTGCGCAGCAGCACCAGCAGCACGAGTGCCAGCAGGCCGACGGCGAGCGCGCTGATCTGCACCACCGCGTAGGCGGGGCGGGCCGAGAGCTGGCGCGTCGCCATGACCAGGGCGCGCGGCGCGGTGGCCTCGTTCACACTGGCGCGCAGCACGCGCACCGCGGCATAGCTGGCGGCGGCGAACAGCAGCACGGCGGCAGCGAAGCCGCCCACGGCGATGCTGCCCAGCAGCAGGTCGCGGCTGGCGGCCAGCAGCAGCGCGGCGAAACCGGCAATGCCCAGGCCCAGCACGGCCAGCGTGGCGGGCTTGAGCTGGCCCACATCGCGGCGGATCACGCGCAGCGGCGGCACCTGCGCCAGTTGCAGCACCGGCGGCAGGCCGAACGCCATCATGAGCGTGAGGCCCATGCCCAGGCCCAGCAGCACCGGCGCAATGCCCGGCGCGGGCAGGCTGGCCTCCACCAGGCCCGCGAGCAGCAGCACGAACACGTGGTGCACCGCGTAGCCGATGGCCACGCCCAGCGCGCTGGCGAACAGGCCGATGAGGGCGAATTCCAGCGTGTAGGCGCGCGCCATGGTGCCCTGCGAAAGCCCGAGCACGCGCAACATGGCGCAGTCGTCCAGGTGGCGCTGCGCAAAGCCGCGCGCGGCAATGGCCACGGCCACGGCGCACAGCAGCGCGGCCAGCAGGGCCACGAGATTGAGGAATTTCTCGGCGCGGCCCAGCGTCTGCTGCATCTCGGGCCGCCCGCCTTCCAGCGATTCAAGCCGCATGCCGCGCACACCCGGCTGCTGCATGGCCTGCTCGGCCCAGCGGCTGAACTCGCCAATGCGCGCACCATCGCCCGCGACGGCCAGGCGGTAGTTCAGGCGGCTGGCGGGCTGCACGAGGCCGGTGGCGGGCAGGTCTGCCGCGTTGAGCATGACGCGCGGCGCAAAGCTCATGAAGCCACCGCCCCGGTCGGGCTCGACGGTGATGATCCGGCTGATGTTGAAAGACGAATCGCCGAGCAGCAGGGGCTGGCCGATCTTCAGGTCCAGCGCGGCCAGCAGGGCCTCGTCCACCCACACCGTGCCCGGTGCGGGAATGCCGGCGGCGGCGCTGTCCGGCCCGCCCTGGGCTTCGGCCAGGCGCACCGTGCCGCGCAGCGGGTAGCCCTCGCCCACGGCCTTCAGGGCCACGAGGCGTGCCGCACCGCCCTCTTCGTCGCGCGCACGGCCCATGGTGGGAAAGCCGAGCGTCTGCGTGGTGCTCAGGCCGAGCGACCGGGCCTGTTCCTCGAACGAGGCCGGCGGCACGTGGTCGCTGCTCACCACGGCGTCGCCACCCAGGAGCGCGCTGGCGTCCCGCGTGAGGCCACCCTGCAGGCGGTCGGCGAAAAACCCCACCGCCGAGAGCGCGGCCACGGCGAGGGTGACGGCCAGCATCAGCAGGCGCAATTCGCCGGCGCGCCAGTCGCGCACCAGGGAGGACCAGCCCAGGGTCCAGAAACGGATGGGCAACGAGCGGATGGGCGATGTCATGGTGCCGGGTTCGAGCGCACGCGGCGCCACAGGTTCATTTCGTGCCGAAAATCCGGTCGCCCGCGTCGCCCAGGCCCGGCACGATGTAGCCATGGTCGTTCAGGCCACGGTCGACCGCGGGGGTGTAGACCGGTACGTCGGGGTGGGCGTCGTGGAAGGTCTTGAGGCCTTCCGGGCAGGTGACGAGGCAGACGAAACGGATCGAGCGCGGGCCGGTCTTCTTGAGCCGGTCCACGGCGCTCACGGCGGAGTTGCCGGTGGCGAGCATCGGGTCCAGCACGATGACGTCGCGCTCATGCATGTCGTGCGGCATCTTGAAGTAGTACTCCACGGCCTGCAGCGTGGCCGGGTCGCGGTACAGGCCGATGTGGCCGACGCGCGCGCCCGGAATCACCTGCAGCATGCCGTCCAGAAAGCCATTGCCCGCGCGCAGGATGGAAGCCAGCACCACCTTCTTGCCATCGATCACGCGCGACTTCATCTTCTCCAGCGGGGTCTCGATCTCGATCTCCTGCATGGGCATGTCGCGGGTGATCTCGTAGGCCAGCAGCGCGCTGAGTTCATGCACCAGCTCGCGAAAACTCTTGGTGCTCGTGTCCTTGCGGCGCATCAGGGTGAGCTTGTGCTGCACCAGGGGGTGGTCAATGACGTGGACGTCTCGGCTCATGGGAAGTCTCTCGGAAAAGGGTGATCCGAGTTTATGCCCGAACGTGCGGGCGCCGCCGCGTCAGGACGAACTGGTGGCGCGCTCGCGGGACACCGGCGACGGGGCCGGGATCGCGTCGAGCGCGATCCGCTGGGGATTGGCGTAGCACAGGAACCGCTGGTTGGTGGCGCGGCCAATGGCACACAGGCCCACGCGCTGCGCCACGTCCAGTCCCATCTGCGTGATGCCGCTGCGCGAGACCACCACCGCCACACCCATCTGGGCCGACTTGATCACCATCTCGCTGGTCAACCGGCCGGTGGTGTAGAAGATCTTCTCGCCTTTGGGCGCAGGACCGTCGTTCATCGCCATCCAGCCGGCAATCGTGTCCACCGCGTTGTGGCGGCCCACGTCTTCCACGAACAGCTGCAGCTCCTCGTCGTGAAACAGCGCGCAGGCGTGCACCGAGCCGGCCGACTTGTAGGTGCTCTCCTTGAGCCGGATCGTGTTGACGATGGAATACAGCTGCGACTGCTTCAGCCCGGCGTCAGCGGGCAGGCGGATGTTGTCGATCTCGTCCATGAGGTTGCCGAACACGCTGCCCTGGCCGCAGCCGGTGGTGACCACGCGTTTGGCGGTGCGCTCCTCGATGCGGTCGATGCCTTCGCGCGTCTTCACCGACGCGGCGTTCACGTCCCAGTCCACCGTGATCGACTCGATCTCGCTGGCGGATGCGATCAGCCGCTGGTTGAGCAGGTACCCCAGCACAAGCCACTCGGGGCGGGCACCCAGCGTCATGAGCGTGACGAGCTCGCGCTTGTCGACGTAGACGGTGAGATCGCGCTCGGCGGGAATGGCGATGGTCTCGCGCGCGCCTTGCTCGTTCATGACCTCGATCTCTCGGGTCAGGGGCGCGCGCGCCTGGGTCAGTTCGGGAAGGGCCATGGGCGAAGACTACCGCATGAAAAGGGCCGCCACCCGAAGGTGCGGCCCATGGGAGGGCGGTGGCAAGGGGCATCCCCTTGCCTGGCCGGTGTCACTTCTTGGCGGGCGTCGCGGCGCCGGCGGGCGCCTGGCTGCTGGGCGGTGCCTTGGCGGTTTCAGGCGGCGAATGCGCGCCCGCGGCTTCCGCCGGCTTGGGCGGGGCGTAGGCGAACGGGCCGGGGTCGGTGCAGGCGGGTGCGCTGGCCGTGGCCGGCCCCACGGATTTGCCGGCGGCAGCCGCCGTCTTGAAGTAGTTCGCGGCGGCCTTGTCCATCGAAGCGCACAGCTTGTAGCCCTCCACCTTGGCGGCCCAGGCGGTGCGCGCAGCGGCCTCGGCCGCCTTGGCCTTGGCCTCCTCGGTGGGGGGTGGGGGAGCGGGAAGCTTGGCGTGGGCGGATGCGGCCAGCAACACGGCCATGCACAGCAGAAGTCGTTTCATGGGACTTGTCCTTGTCTCGGGGCGTTGTTCTTCAGGCCTTGACGGCCTGCACGGCTTCTGCGGCAGCGGCCTCGTCGACCTTGGCGCTGCGCTGCGCGGGGATCTTGCCGGCCTTGATGTCGTCGTACCAGAGCTCGTGGTGTTCCTTGGCCCAGGTCTCGTCCACGTAGCCGGTCTTCATGGCCTTGTAGGCGCCCTTCATGCCGATCGTGCCCAGGTAGATGTGGCCCATGAACAGCGCCATCATCAGCACCGCGGCGCTGGCGTGGATCATGTGCGCCACCTGCATGTTGCCGCGCGTGTATTCCACCGACGGCAGGATCTTGTCGAGGAACAGGCCGGAGCCCACCACGATCAGACCGAAGAAGAACACACCGGCCCAGAACACCACCTTCTCACCCGCGTTGAAGCGGTGCGAAGGCACTTCCTTGCCGGTCAGCAGACCGCCGCCCTTGAGCAGCCAGGTGATGTCCTCCTTCGCCGGCAGGTTGTCCTTGATGAAGGTGAAGATCACCACCACCAGCGACACCGCGAACAGCGGACCGACGAAGTTGTGCACGTTCTTCAGTGCGTAGGTGAGCCAGCCGAACAGCGTGCTGCCGATGATGGGCAGCAGGAAGAACTTGCCGAACGCCATCATGATCCCGGAGATGGCCAGGGCCACGAAAGCGATCGCGTTCACCCAGTGCGCCGCGCGCTCGAAGTAGGTGAAGCGTTCGATCACGCGGCCCGTGGGCTGGCCGTGCACCGGGATCGCGCCCTTGGTGAAATAGAACAGCGCGATCGCCACCGCGGCGATGAGCATCAGCGAACCACCGTAGGGAATGATCCAGTTGTTGCGCACCTGCCGCCAGGCTTCACCGGCGTTGGTCACGCGCGAACCGGGGTAGCTCGCGAAGGGCTGGATCAGGTTGCCGGCTTCCAGGTACGGCAGGCTGGAATAGCCCGTCACACCCTTGCTCACATCGCGCCACATCGGCGCGTTGTTGCCCGGCTGCACCTTGCCGCGTTCGGCGTTGGTCTGCTCGGTGTACTTCGGGTCGGTGTCTGCGCTCGGGGCGATCTCGAAGATGTTGGCGCCGCGAATGCCACCCATCTGGCCCGTGGCCGGTGCCGGCGCAGCCGCGCCGGCGGCAGGCGCCGGATCTTCGGGGGGATCGACCTTGAGCGTCTGGGCGCTGGCCCAGCCCGCACCGAGCGCCAGCGCCGCGGCCACCAGCAGGGACGGCAGCGACAGGCGACGGGCGCCTGAAGTCAATAGCCTGGTCATGGTGTGTGCCTCAGGGTTGGGTGCCGCCCATGCGGGTGTAGTCGTTCTGGCCGTACTGCGCGCGCGCCTTGAGCTGCTGTTCCCAGCTGGTCTTGTCGCCGGCCTTCCAGCCGGTGTTGGCGTACTGGCTGGCGCCCACGCCGTGGTACGGCGCGCTGTCGTTCTTCACGCCGGCAGCGTTCATTTCCTGTGGCTTCTCGCCACAGGCCGTGAGCGCCAGCAGGGCGGCGGCGAACGTGGTGGCAAGTGTGAGGCGGCGCATCATGACTTGGTCCCTTGTGCGGTGCCGTAGGCCGTGCCCCAGCCCCAGACTTCGGCGCCCTTGCCGCGCTGCAGCACGCGGTTGCGGAAGATGTCGGCCACCACGTCGCCGTCACCGGCGAGCAGCGCCTTGGTCGAGCACATCTCGGCGCAGGCCGGCAGCTTGCCTTCGGCCAGGCGGTTGCGGCCGTACTTCTCGAACTCGCTCTGGCTGCCGTGGGCCTCGGGGCCGCCGGCGCAGAAGGTGCACTTGTCCATCTTGCCGCGCACGCCGAAGGTGCCTTGCGACGGGAACTGCGGCGCGCCGAACGGGCAGGCGTACGAGCAGTAGCCGCAGCCGATGCAGACGTCCTTGTCGTGCAGCACCACGCCTTCGTCGGTGCGGTAGAAGCAGTTGACCGGGCAGACCGCCATGCAGGGTGCGTCGCTGCAGTGCATGCAGGCCACCGAGATCGACTTTTCACCGGGCACGCCGTCGTTGAGGGTGACCACGCGGCGGCGGTTCACACCCCAGGGGACTTCGTGTTCGTTCTTGCAGGCGGTCACGCAGCCGTTGCATTCGATGCAGCGTTCTGCGTCGCAGATGAATTTCATTCGTGCCATGTTGTGCTCCTGGTCTTATGCTTTTTCGACGTTGCAGATCGTCGTCTTGGTTTCCTGCATCATCGTCACGATGTCGTAGCCGTAGGTCGTGCCCGTGTTGACGGCTTCGCCGCGCACGACGGGGAAAGCACCATCCGGGTAGTAGGGCTTCATGTCCTCGCCCTGCCAGCGGCCGGAGAAGTGGAACGGCAGCCACACCGTGTCGGGGCCGACACGCTCGGTCACCAGCGCCTGCACGTTCAGGCGCGCGCCCGTCGGGGTGGTCACCCAGGCACGCTCGCCGTTGCGGATGCCACGCGCGGCCGCGGCCTGCGGGTTGATCTCGACGAACATCTCCTGCTGCAGCTCGGCCAGCCAGGGGTTGGAACGCGTTTCCTCGCCACCACCCTCGTACTCGACCAGACGGCCCGAGGTCATGATGAGCGGGAATTTCTCGTGCATCTTGTTTTCGACGTTCTTGGCCTGCAGCGACTTGTAGAGAATGGGCAGGCGCCAGCGGGTCTTCTGGTCGTCGTGGCTCGGGTACTTGGCGATCATGTCCGGGCGCGTGCCGTAGATCGGCTCACGGTGCTGCGGCACGGCATCGGGGAAGTTCCACACCACGGCGCGCGCCTTGGCGTTGCCGAACGGGTGGCAGCCATGCTTCATCGCGACGCGGATGATGGCACCGGTCGGATCGGTCTTCCAGTTCTTGCCCTCGGCGGCCTTCTGCTCGGCCTCGCTGAGGTCGGCCCACCAGCCCAGCTTCTTGAGCAGCACGTGGTCGAACTCGGGGTAACCGGTGGTGATTTCCGAACCCACCGAATACGAACCGTCCTCGGCCAGCAGGCTCTTGCCATCGCGCTCCACGCCGAAGTTGGCGCGGAAGCAGCCGCCACCCTCCATCACGTGCTTGGAGGTGTCGTACAGGTTGGGCGAACCGGGGTGCTTGATCTCGGGCGTGCCGTAGCAGGGCCAGGGCAGGCCGAAGTAGTCGCCGGTCATGTCGTAACCGGTTTCCTTGTCCACCACCTTGCCTTTGGCCTTGAGCGTCTTCACGTCGAAGGCGTTCATGTTGCGCATGTGGGCCTTCAGGCGCTCAGGGCTTTGGCCGGTGTAGCCAATGGTCCAGACCGACTTGTTGATCTCGCGCAGGATGTCTTCCGGCACGGGCTCGTCCATGCCCTTGACCTTCTGCATCTTGTAGTTCTTGCTGAGCTCGGTGGCGAAGCCGAGTTTTTCAGCGAACTGGTGCATGATCATGTGATCGCTGCGGCTCTCCCACAGCGGCTCGATGACCTTCTCGCGCCACTGGAGGGAGCGGTTGGATGCGGTGCAGGAACCGCTGGTCTCGAACTGGGTGGCCGCCGGCAGCAGGTACACCGCGCGGTTGGGGTTCAGGTCTTCCGGCTTGCCCGGCATGGCCGCCATCGACGCGGTGGCCGACGGATACGGGTCCACCACCACGAGCAGGTCGAGCTTGTCCATGGCGCGCTTCATTTCCAGACCGCGCGTCTGCGAGTTCGGTGCGTGGCCCCAGAAGAACACGCCGCGCAGGTTCGGGCCCTGGTCGATCAGCTCGTTGTTCTCCAGCACACCGTCGATCCAGCGCGAGACGGTGATGCCGGGCTTCTCCATCGTGCCTTCGGCGTACTGCTTCTTGATCCACTCGTAGTCCACACCCCAGGTGTTGGCGAAGTGCTTCCACGAGCCGGCGGCCAGGCCGTAGTAGCCGGGCAGCGAGTCGGGGTTGGGGCCGACGTCGGTCGCGCCCTGCACGTTGTCGTGGCCGCGGAAGATGTTGGTGCCGCCGCCGCTCTTGCCCACGTTGCCGAGCGCGAGCTGCAGGATGCACGAGGCGCGCACCATGGCGTTGCCGATGGTGTGCTGCGTCTGGCCCATGCACCAGACGATGGTGGCCGGCTTGGCTTCCGCCAGCATCTTGGCCACCTTGAACATCTGCTCTTCCTTCACGCCGCAGGCTTCTTCCACGGCGGCGGGCGTCCACTTGGCCATCACGTCGGCCTTGATGGCCTCCATGCCGAACACGCGGTCGTTGATGTACTGCTTGTCTTCCCAGCCGTTCTTGAAGATGTGGTGCAGCAGGCCGAACAGGAAGGGGATGTCGGTGCCGGAGCGGATGCGCACGTACTCGTCGGCCTTGGCGGCGGTGCGGGTGAAGCGCGGGTCCACCACGATCATCTTGCAGCCGGTTTCCTTGGCGTGCAGCATGTGCAGCATCGAGACCGGGTGCGCCTCGGCGGCGTTGGAGCCGATGTACAACGCGCACTTGCTGTTCTGCATGTCGTTGTACGAGTTGGTCATCGCACCGTAGCCCCAGGTGTTCGCCACGCCGGCCACCGTGGTGGAGTGGCAGATGCGCGCCTGGTGGTCGCAGTTGTTGGTGCCCCAGAAGCTCACGAACTTGCGCATCAGGTACGCCTGTTCGTTGCTGTGCTTGGAGGAGCCGACGAAGTACACCGAGTCGGGGCCGCTGGCCTCGCGCAGTTCCTTCATCTTCGCGGTGATTTCGTTGAGCGCGGTGTCCCAGCTGATGCGCTGGTACTTGCCGTTCACCAGCTTCATGGGGTAGCGCAGACGGTATTCGCCGTGGCCATGCTCGCGCAGCGAGGCGCCCTTGGCGCAGTGGGCACCGAGGTTGATGGGGGAATCGAACACCGGTTCCTGGCGCACCCAGACGCCGTTCTCCACGATCGCATCGGACGCACAACCCACCGAGCAGTGGGTGCAGATGGTGCGCTTCACTTCGATCTTGCCGGTGCCGTCGATGGACTTGCCACCGCTGGCCGCGTGCGATTTCTTCACCAGGGTGAGCTGGCTGGCGGCCAGCCCCACGCCCACCCCCAGGCCCGAGCGGCGCAGGAAGGCGCGGCGGTCCATGGTCGGCAGGGCCGCGGAAAGTCCGCGCTGCAGGTTGTGCACGAAGCCGGAAGACGCGCGCGTGGCGTGCGCACCCGACGGGGTTTTCTTGGTCAGCAACATGTGGGGCTCCTGTTCGCTCAGAGGCGGGTGGTCTGGTAGTACTGCTTGACGTGATCGCTCAGCGAGTAACCACCCCCCTTGGTCGGCGCTGCCTTGGGCTCGACAGCGGCCACCTCTTCAGGTGCCACGCGGGGAATCAGGGTGGCCGCGGCAGCCAGTGCGCCGACGGTGGATGCGCCGGCAAACAGGGTGCGGCGGTTGAGACCTTTGCGGTCTTCTTCGGGCGTGTTTCGTGGGGACTTGTTCATGCATGTCTCCTGGTTGTACCGGCCCCGCATCACAACATGCGGGCCTTTTGCATACGTGGAATCTAACCTTCAGTTACCACGTATGCAAGCCACACATAGGTCCCCTCCCCATAGGGAAATGCGACCCGTTCTCATCTCCGGATGTCGCACCGCAACATGCTCGTTTGCTTCCGAATTTATAGCCAGAAACGTGCCATGTGAAGCGGGTTCTGTCTGCCGGCATCGCACGCGGCGCGGCGCATGCCGTGCTCTCCCTCTGCAACGCAGGCAGGACCAGCGAAGCGCGCAGATCGAAGCGACGTGCCACTAGGTGATAACCCATGTCCACCAATCCATTAGCGCGCGCGCGCAACGTCAGACTGTCTTGAACCATCGCGACAAGTTGTCGCACCCGCTTCGCTCTCTCAGTGCGCGCCCCCGCTGCACAACGCGTCTGAAATGCGCCAATACCCCAGTGATTTCGTAGGCTTCATCCGTAGAATCCCGCCGGGTGGAAACCTCATTTCTCCCCTCCTCACCCGAACGCAACCTGGAAGGCTGGCCCGACTGGTCGATCCTGATCGTCGACGACGAGCAGGGCATGCTCAACTTTCTCGTCAAGACGCTGGCACCGCGCTGCCACTTCGTCATGAGCGCGTCGAGCGCGGAAGACGGCGCGCAGTGGCTGCGCGGCCACCACGTCGACCTCGTCATCCTCGACATCTCGCTGCCCGGCAAGAGCGGCGTGGTCTGGCTGAAGGAGTTGCGCGAACAGGGCTTTACCGGCGAGGTGATCCTGATCACCGCGTTCGCCGACCTGGACACCGCCATTGAGGCGCTCCGCGCGGGCGCCTCCGACTTCATCCTCAAGCCCTTCCGCGTGCCACAGATCCTCAACGCGGTGAAGCATTGTTATGAACGCTCGCGGCTGCGGCGCGAGAACTTCGTGCTGCGACGCGCCGTCACCAGCGCGCCCGGTCGTGCCGCGCTCGTCGGGGGCTCCCCGGCCATGCAGCAGCTGCGCAAGTCGATCGAACGCGTGGCACCGGTCAACAGCACCGTGCTGCTGCAGGGCGAGTCGGGCACCGGCAAGGAACTGGTGGCGCGGGAACTGCACGCGCTCAGCAGCCGCGCAGGCGGGCCCTTCGTGCCGGTGAACTGCGCGGCGGTGTCGCCCGAGCTGATCGAGAGCGAGCTGTTCGGGCACGCCAAGGGTGCCTTCACTGGCGCCACCCGCGCACGCGATGGCCTGTTCCACTACGCGCAGGGCGGCACGCTGTTTCTTGACGAGATCGCCGAACTGCCCCTGCCCATCCAGGCCACGCTGCTGCGCGCGATCGAAGACCTCAACATCCGCCCCGTGGGCAGCGAGCAGCTGGTGCCGGTGAACCTGCGCATCGTCGCGGCCACCAACCGCCAGCTCAGCGACGAGGTGGCCGCCGGCCGTTTCCGCAAGGACCTTTTCTTCCGCCTGCAGGTGGTGGACCTGGCCCTGCCGCCGCTGCGCGAGCACAAGGAAGACATCGCGGAACTGGTGGCGCACTTCATGGCCCAGCTCGCGCCCTCGCTCGGCGTGGAACCGCTGGCCATCAGCGAGCAGGAAATGGACTTCCTGCGCCAGTACGACTGGCCGGGCAACGTGCGCGAACTGCGCAACCTGATCGAACGCTCGCTGATCCTGGGCAGCCTCAATGTGTCGGCGCTGTACCCGGGCCAGACCCGCCGCCCCGACACCAGCGCCGCACCCACGGACCTGCACACGCTGGAGAAGATGCACATCCTCTCGGTGCTCGAATCGGTACAGGGCGACAAGACGCGCGCCGCGCAGCTGCTCGGTGTCTCTCGCCGCACGCTCGAGCGTCGCGTGGCCGAGTGGGGCACCGCATGATCCTGCGCGCCGCATGACGCTCTGGCGCCCGCCCCGCTGGCTGGCCGGCTCGGTCCGCAACAAGCTGCTGGCGATGGCGCTGCTGCCGCTGCTGGTGGCGTTTCCCATGCTGGTGCTGGCGCTGGCGCTGTGGGGCAACGTGGCCTACGACCGGTTGCTCATCACCAAGGTGCGCAGCGACCTGGCGGTGGCGCATGGCTATTTCGAACAGGTGCTCAGCGAGGTGGGTTCGGGCACGCTGGGCGTGGCCGCCTCGCAGTCGCTCTACACCGCCTTGCACGCCACCACACCGGATCGGCGGCAGGCGCTGAACCAGCAGCTCGCGCTTGGCCGCGAGCGGCTCGGGCTGGACTTCCTGCTGCTCTACGACCCGCAAGGCAAGCCGCTGGCGCGCGCCATGCCCACCGGCCTGAGCCGGGGCGACGCCACCGCGCCGATTCCGCTGATGCCGCCCGCGCTCGGCGGCTCGCTGAACATCAGCCGCACCAGCGCCAACGCCAGGCTGCTGGTGCTCGACCCGGACGAACTGGAGGCACTCGCCCCGCACCTCGCGGCGCGCCTGCGCATTCCACTGGTGGCCACGCGCAACGCCGCACCCGACACGCGCGAAGCCGAGCACCGCGCGCTGGTGATGCTCTCCACCCAGCCGGTGCGCGACGCGACGGGAAAGACCATTGCCGTGCTGGCCGGCGGCCTGCTGCTGAACCAGAACCTGGATTTCATCGACCACATCAACCGCATCGTCTACCCCGAAGGCTCCCTGCCCTTCGGCAGCCAGGGCACGGCCACGCTGTTCATGGACGACGTGCGCATCACCACCAACGTGCGCCTGTTCCAGGACCAGCGCGCCATCGGCACGCGCGTTTCCCAGACCGTGCGCGATGCCGTGCTGGAGCGCGGCCAGACCTGGCTGGACCGCGCCTTCGTGGTGAACGACTGGTACGTGTCGGCCTACGAGCCCCTGCTGGACGCGCACGACCGCCGCATCGGCATGCTCTATGTGGGTTATCTGGAAGCGCCGTTCCGCCTCGTGCGCTACGCCATGCTCGGCGTGATGGGGCTGATCTTCCTCGGCGTGATGGCGCTCTCGGCCTGGTTCTCGCTGCGCTGGGCGCGCAGCATCTTCCAGCCGGTGCAGCGCATGAACCGCACCATGCAGCTGGTGGAGGAAGGCCAGCCGCAGGCGCGCGTGGGCGAGATCTCGGCGCGCGACGAACTGGGCGCGCTCGCCGGCCACCTGGACCAGCTGCTGGACGTGATCGACGACAAGACCGCCGCGCTGCAGCGCTGGGGCGAAGAACTGGACCGCAAGGTGGCCGAGCGCACGGCGGAACTGGAAGCCAGCAACGCCTCGCTGCAGCTGGCACAGCAGCAACTGGTGAAGAGCGAGAAGCTGGCCGCCATCGGCCAGCTCACGGCCAGCATCGCACACGAAATCAACAACCCGATCGCGGTGATGCAGGGCAACCTGGACCTGATGCGCGAGACGCTGGGTGCGGCCAGCCAGCCGGTGAAGTCGGAACTGAAACTGCTGGACGAGCAGGTGGAGCGCATGCGCATCATCGTCACGCAGTTGCTGCAGTACGCGCGGCCCACCGAGTACGCGGGTTACGTGGAGACGCTGGACATCAACCGCACGATGGAAGACTGCCTGGTGCTGGTGGGCCACCTGCTGGCGCAGACCCACATCGGTGTGGAGCGCAATCTGCAGGCCACACGGCGCGTGGGCTTCAACCGCCAGGAGTTGCAGCAGGTGATCATCAACCTGATGATCAACGCGATCCAGGCGATGCCGCAGGGTGGCGTGCTGCGGCTGGTAACGAGCGACTGGACGGACGAGGCCGGGCGCAGCGGCGTGCGGCTGTGGGTGCAGGACAGCGGCGCAGGCCTGTCACCCGAGGTGCTGGACCGCCTGTTCCGCCCCTTCTTCACGACGAAGAACGATGGCAACGGGCTGGGTCTGTGGATCAGCCAGGGTCTGGTGGAACGCTATGGCGGCCACATCACGGCAGAGAACCTCGCTGTCTCTTCAGGAGCTTCGTTCTGCGTGGCGCTGCTGACCGAGCCCCATGCGCCGGATGCCGCACCCACACGGGACGGGCGACCCGGCGGGCTCTGACCAACCTCAGACCAGCATGTCGAAACCCTGCGTCTCCACATTGAAGAACGCCCGGGTGAACGCAGAAAGAGACGCATAGAAGCGCGCCTTCGGATGCCGCTCGATCGCATCGCACATCTGCAGCACCCACGGCTGCAGGTGGGCCGTGAAGAACTTCTGCTGCTGCGTGAGGTTGGCCACCTCCACCTCGTCGCCCGCGATCAGGTACCGCATCACCTCGCAGAGGTAGGCAATGTGGTCCTCTGTCTCGGGCATCGTGTCGTCGCGCGACAGGCCGAGCAACGCCAGATCGCTGCGCAAGGCCGCCAGCGGCTTCTCGTTCAGGAAACCGCTGAGGTAATGCGAGCCGAAGAGGAACACCTCCGGCTTGCCCACACCGCCGAACAGCGCATCGAACTCCGCCGACACCTCCTCATCGCTCAGCGCCCGCGTGGCAGCCACCACCTCGCGCCACGGCTCCTCAAGGAAACCGCCGGCGGCGGGCGCCTCGGTCACCGCCACGCGCAGCTGTGACATCAGCTCGGCCGAGGGTGGCGCGTAGTACAGCGCGGCCAGCAGCCCATAGACCTCGGCGCGGGCGGTTTCTTCGTCCAGTGCGGAGGACGAGACGGGAATGTCGTTGTTCATGTCGGCTTGCAGATCAGTGATCGGTGATGCGGGCCTCGCCCGGATTGGAATACATGTCCACCACACGGCAGTCGCCGCACATCTTCAGGCGCTCCAGCGCTTCGCCCTGGAACATCGCGTGGCCCGAGAGCTTGGCCAGCATGACCTCGATGCCCTTGAGCGTGCCGAACGGCTTGGCGCAGCGAATGCAGTGGTAGGGCTGCGCCTCGTTGAGCACGCGCAGCTGCTTGCGCTGCTCGCCCAGCAACAGGCGCGGCTGCAGCGTGATGGCGTCTTCCGGGCAGGTGCTGGCGCACAGGCCGCACTGCACGCAGTTTTTCTCGATGAAACGCAGCTGTGGCCGCTCCGTGTTGTCCTGCAAGGCGCTCGCCGGGCAGGCGCTCACGCAGCTCAGGCACAGGGTGCAGGTGTCCTTGTTGACGTTGATCGTGCCCAGCAGCGACGCGCCGGGCAAGGCGATGGCCTCTGCCGGCGCGCGTTGTGCCGCGCTGTCCTGCAGCAGGTGATCGAGCGCGAGTTCAACGGTGGCGCGCTTCTCGGCCTGGATGGCGAACGTGGCGCGGCGCTTCACGGTCTGCGCAGGTGCCTCACCCAGCGCGGCGTCCAGCGACTTCACGTCGCGTGCCTCGATCAGGCGGAAGTGCCGGCCGCTGTAACCCAGGCCATTCACGATGGCCTGCGCGACGTCCATCTGCGCACGCACCGCGTCGCGGTACTGCGGCGCTTCCTCGCCGGTCATCAGCACCCAGACCTGCGAAGCGCCGTACGCAAACGCCGGCAGCCACACGTCCAGCCCGACAGAGGCGGTGTGCCACAGCGGTTGCGGAATGACGCGCGCGGGCACGCCGCGCACGCCCTTGGGCTCCAGCGCGGCGGCACGGCCCAGGTCGGCGACGAGCGCGGCGCCGGCCTTGTCGCTGTGCAGCAGCAGGGCCGCGTCCTTGCCCCCGGCCTTGGCGTACGTGGACAGAAGGGTGCGCAATTTCGTGCCCTGCTCACCCGCTCGCGGGTAGGCATACGACAGCGCGCCCGTCGGGCACACCGTGGTGCAGGCACCGCAGCCCACGCACAGGTTGGGGTTGACGACGATCTGGTTGCGCTTGAGATCGCTGCTGACCGCCAGCGCCGAACACACTTCGACGCAGGCGTTGCAACCCACGGTTTCGTTGCGTCCGTGTGCGCAGAGCTTCTGCTTGTAGGTGAAGAACTTCGGCTTCTCGAATTCACCCACCAGGTCGCGCAGCTGGATGACGGTGGCCATCGCGGTCTCGGCCTTCAGGCCACCGGCCAGGTGGAAGTACCCTTGCGGATGCGCGTGCTGCGTGAACGCGGGCGCGTCGCGCAGGTCGAGCACGATGTCGAAGCGTTCGGTATGGGCCTGGGCGTCGCGCTGGAAGTTGATCGCGCCGACCGCTTCACAGGCCTTCACGCAGGCGCGGTGGCCCTTGCAAAGGTCCATGTCGATCTGGTAGTCCAGGCCGATCGCGTCTTCCGGGCAGGCCGCCAGGCAGGCGTTGCAGCGCGTGCAGAGGTCCAGGTCGATCGGGTTGTCCGTGCGCCAGCTCACGTCGAATGCGCCGAGCCAGCCCCGCACCTCCTGCAGCGAACCCGCGATCACGGGGTAGCGACGCTCCTGCGCGCCCCGGCCACCCGTGGCCATGAGGCTGACCTGCAGCACGTCGCCCACCATGGCGGCGATGCGTTCGCTTTCGTCGAGCGCGCCAATGATCAGCAGCCGCCCTTCGCTCTTGTAGGTGACGGTGGGCACCGGCTCTGCGTCGGGCAGGCGCGCGGCGGCCAGCAGGGCGGCCATCTTCGGCATGGCCTGCGCGCCTTCGCGGCCCCAGCCGCCGGTTTCGCGGATGTTCACGAAATGGATCGGGCGCACGTCGAGCGCGACAGCGCCCTCGGTCTGTTCCGAGAGCTCGGTGAAGAGCTGGCTTTCCTGCGTGCAGGCCACCACCAGTTCGTCCTTGCTGCGGCAGGCCTTCTGGAAGGCGGGCGCGTCGCGGCGGCACAGCGTGGTGTGCAGGGTCAGGTCTTCATCCAGTGCGTCGCCCAGAACCCGGGGGTTCAGCGGCATCGTCTGGTTGCAGTTGCAGATCAGGGTGGTCATCGTGGGGTTCCGGGGATGCGGAAGCGAGCGGTTCGGGAACGTCGGCGGTGGCGTCCGGGTGGGACGGTCCGTCGATCGGCTCGGGGGAAGGAACAGGTGCCACGGCCTGGGCCGTGGCGGTCTCGGGTGGGCGCTCCTCATCGGGGTCGTCCACCAGTTTCAAAAAGCGCGCGCCCGCCATCTTGGCCACCTCGGAGGCCAGCAGCGGGCTGGGCTTGGAATAGTCGTCGATGTAGATGTCCAGGCCGTCCATCACGTTGTAGTGCGGATCGGTGAAGAGCTTCTTCATCGCGGCGTTGCGCACGTCGCTGGGCACGCCACGGGCCACGAAACTGGAATAGTCAGATTCCGGCGTGAGGCGGGCCACGTCTTCCAGGGTGAGCGAAGGCAGCTCCTCGGCCGCCGCTGGCGGCTCGGGTGCCTGTGTGGGCGGTGCGGCAACAGCGGGCGCGGTGACCGCGGCCGGGCTCGCCGCCGGCACCGCGGGTCTGGCCGGCGGTTCGGGCGGCAAGGCCTCGCCGGTGCGCACCTGCACCTTGCGGCGCGACCAGCGCGAGAAGAAGTTGCTGTCGTCTTCGGCGGCCATGGTCAGTGTTCCGGAGGCCCGCCGCCGCGGCGCTTCTCGGTCGAGATGCGCACCGGCTGGCCGAAGCGGTCTGTCAGCGGCTTGAAACTGTCGGGGCGCTTGCGCTTCTTGGGTTCTGGCTGGTAGGCGGTGTCGACGAAGCCGCGCAGCCAGTCCACCACCACCTCGGGCGCGGCCACCTGGTCCACACGCTCCTGCGCATCGAGCCAGCGGCCGGCATCGTGGTAGCTCAGCGTGACGATCTGCGGCACGGCCATGGGCTCGCCATCCAGCAGGCGCTCTTCATCGGCGCGCCAGAACACCCAGAAGCACGGGTTCGGGCTGTTGAGGTTGAGGAAATAGCCTTCGGCGTCGTCGCGGAACAGCTCCACGCGGAAACGGGGAAACAGCCAGTGCGTGGCCTGCGCATCGGTGCCCGAGGCCTCCACCGGCTCCACCGCCTGCGGCTCGTGCGATTCGTGTTCGGGCGCGGGGCCGGTGTCTTCCGGGTCCGTGCGCACCGACACGTCGGCCAGCACCCAGCGCCATGCCTGCCAGCGGCTCATGGGCCCGCTCACCGGCTCGCGCCGCATCACCACGTCGACCTCGATGGTGGGTCGGCTGCGAGCGGGGGACGACATATGTTCGATCTGCATACGGAGACCGACTGTAAGCCATACCCCCGGGAGAAGTGCCCCTTCAGCAGCTTCTCCCCGCCCCGCGGTGTGACATGCGCGGGGAAACCCTGAGTTTCAGTACGTCTCGAGGTGCAGGCGCCCTTCGCGCTTCAGCGCGCCGCCAACGGTGTCCCAGTTCAGGCCAGCACCCTGCGCCACGTCGCGCAGCGCCAGCACCACGCCCTCTTCCATGCTCTTCAGGCCGCACACATAGAAATAGGTGTTCGGATCCTGCAGCATCGCGGCCAGGTCGGCGGTGCGTTCGCGCATCACATCCTGCACATAGCGCTTGGGCTGGCCCGGTGTGCGGCTGAAGGCGAAGTTGATGTCGATGAAGTCCTTGGGCAGGCTTTGCAGCGGGCCGAAGTACGGCAGCTCTTCCTGCGTGCGCGCGCCGAAGAACAGCATCAGCTTGCCGCCTTCGAACTTGCCCGAGGCGCGCAGGCGCCGGCGCCATTCCGTCATGGCGCGCATGGGCGCGCTGCCGGTGCCGGTGCAGATCATCACGATGTTCGAACGCGGGTGGTTCGGCATGAGGAAGCTGGTGCCGAACGGCCCGATCACCTCCACCTTGTCGCCCACCTTCAGGTCGCACATGTAATTGCTCGCCACGCCGCGCACGGCGTCGCCGTCGTGGTCCTGCAGCACGCGCTTGATGGTCAGCGACAGGTTGTTGTAGCCCGGGCGCTCACCGTTGCGCGGGCTCGCAATGGAGTACTGGCGCGCGTGGTGCTTGCGGCCGATGTCGTCGACACCGGGCGGCACCACGCCGATGCTCTGGCCTTCCAGCACCGGGAAGGGCATGGCGCCGAAGTCGAGCACGATGTGGTGCGTGTCGTAATCGCTGCCGGCGGTCTTGCCCACTTCAGTCACGCGCACGTTGCCAGCCACCGTGGCGGTCACCGTCTTCTGCGCGGCCTTGGGGCCGTAGAGGTTGCTGTAAGCATGCGCCGCCGACCAGGGCGGCAGCGTGGCGCCAAACGCCGACGAATTGAAGGCTTCTTCGCCACCCGGTTCTTTCACCACGGCGGGGGGCGCGGCGGGCGCAGGCGCGGTGACCGCATCGGCCCCACCGTCGGCTAGGCCCTCGAGCTCTTCGGGCGGCAGCTCGGCCGGCAGGGATTCCCAGGTGAGCTGCTCGGTGGTCGTGTACACCCGCACGCGCGGCATCGTGCGCCAGTTGTCGATCGAGCCGGTGGGGCATGGCGAGATGCAGTCCATGCACAGGTTGCACTTCGACGCATCGACCACGTAGTTGAGCGAATCGTGCGTGATCGCCTGCACCGGGCAGATGGCTTCGCAGGTGTTGCACCGGATGCAGATTTCCGGATCGATCAAATGCTGCTTGATGACAGCGGCTTCAGCAATGGCGTTCATGGCGAGTCTCCGTGGGGTCGAGAGACAGTGTAGGAGCGAGGGAGGCTAAGACCAAGGTCGCCGCGGAACCGGCTTTGCCGGGCCGCCAGCGACGCCCCCTGGGGGGTGACGCCGCAGGCGGCGCGGGGGGTCATCCAAAACGGACGTATTCGAAGTCGACCGGCTGGCGGTTGATGCCCATCACCGGCGGCGCGATCCAGCCGGCGAACTTGCCGGGGTCGACCACGCGGCCCATGAGCGAGGCGACGAAGGCGAAGTCTTCCGGGGTCGGCAGCCATTCGCTCTTCTTCGCGGCCCATTCGACCTCGCTCACCACGCGGCCATCGGGCGACATCTTGATGCCGGCGAGCGCGCCGATCTGGCGGTTGAAGGCCTTGTGCGGCACGGTCAGGCGGGTCGGGATGCCGGCCTTCTCCAGCACCTTGTTCCAGCGGTTCACACCCGCCACGGAATCGGTGATGAAGTCGTCGCGCAGCACTTCGTTGAGCGCGTTGAGCATGGGCACTTCCTTCTCGACGAGCTGCCCATTCTGCACCTCGAGCACCTTGTACGTCTGCCCCTTGAGCACGTGGTCGTCGGTGCGCTTGCCTTCTTCGTAGCGGCCCTTGAGGCCCGAGCTGTAGAAGATGGCGGCGTTGCTCGACTGGTCGGCGCCGAACAGGTCGATGGTGACGCTGTAGTGGAAGTTCAGGTAGCGCTGGATCGTGCCCAGGTCGATGGCGCCGGCGGCGCGCACCTTCTGCGGGTCGTCCGTCTTGAGCTCGTTCATCACCTGCGCGGTGCGCGTGAGCACGCGCGACACGCCGCTCTCACCCACGAACATGTGGTGCGCTTCCTCGGTCAGCATGAACTTGGTCGTGCGGGCCAGCGGGTCGAACGCGGATTCGGCCAGGGCCGAGAGCTGGAACTTGCCGTCGCGGTCGGTGAAGTAGGTGAACATGAAGAAGGCCAGCCAGTCGGGCGTCTTCTCGTTGAACGCACCCAGGATGCGCGGGTTGTCCTGGTCGCCCGAGGTGCGCTGCAGCAGCGCCTCGGCTTCTTCACGGCCGTCGCGGCCGAAGTGCTTGTGCAGCAGGTACACCATGGCCCACAGGTGGCGACCTTCTTCCACGTTGATCTGGAACAGGTTGCGCAGGTCGTACATGGACGGTGCGGTCAGGCCCAGGTGGCGCTGCTGCTCAACGGACGCGGGCTCGGTGTCGCCCTGCGTCACGATGATGCGGCGCAGGTTGGCGCGGTGCTCGCCGGGCACGTCTTGCCAGGCCTTCTCGCCCAGGTGGTCACCGAAGTGGACCTTGCGCTCGGCGTCGCCCGGGTTCAGGAAGATGCCCCAGCGGTAGTCGGGCATCTTCACGTGGCCGAACTGGGCCCAGCCCTGCGGGTCCACGCTGACCGCGGTGCGCAGGTAGACCTCGTGGTTGGTCGAGCCCTCGGGGCCGACGTCGTCCCACCAGTTGATGAAGTTGGGCTGCCAGCCTTCGAGCGCGCGCTGCAGCGTGCGGTCTTCGCTGAGGTTGACGTTGTTGGGGATCTTCTCGCTGTAGTTGATCGTGGACATGTCTTGTTTCCTCGGGTTCGGTGGCTGGGATGAAATCAGACGCGGTTGAAGTCGAAGGCGGCCTTGTCGCCCTTGCCGTAGACCTTGAGCGCGCCCTTTTCGCCAACGGCGTTGGGGCGGATGAAGATCCAGTTCTGCCAGGCGGTGAGGCGGCCAAAGATGCGGGTGGCCATGTTTTCCTTCTGCGCAAAACGCAGGTTGGCTTCCAGGCCGGTCAGGGCATCGGGAGACATGGCCGCGCGCTCTTCCATCGCCATGCGCACTTCGTCGGCCCAGTCGATGTCGTCGGGTGCGGCGGTCACCAGGCCCAGGGCCAGTGCGGCGTCGGCATCGAGCGCCTTGCCAATGGCACCGCGCGCGGCTTCCATCGGCTGCTCTTCTTCATAGAAACGGCGTTGCAGGCGCGACTGGTCGTTCACCATCGGCAGGAAGCCGAAGTTGAACTCGCCGAGTTGCAGCCTGGGCGCGGCATCGGCGTCGTCGGGCAGGGCCAGCATGTAGGCGCGGTCGGCGCAGAAGGCCAGTTCGGCCAGCGAGCCGGCGAAGCAGGAGCCGGACTCGATCAGCGCGAAGATGCTGCGCGAGGACACGTCCAGGCGGGCGAAGGTGCGGCGCATCAGGCCCAGGGTTTCGCGCACGAACCAGTGGTCCTTGTTCGCCAGCATCAGCGCGTCGCTGGCGAGCACGGCGGCGGCATCGCCTTCGGTCTTGAGCAGCCAGGTGCCCATGTCGAGTTCGTTGGTGCGCAGGCACAGGATGGCGTCGTCGAGCTCACGCGCCATCTGCAGCGGCCACCAGCTGGCACCGGCGGCTTCGATGCCGGCGATGTCGGTTGGCTGCGCGCCGGTGGGGGCCTTCACGGTGAGGGTGACGTTGCGCTTCGCGCGGTCGATTGCCACGTTCACGTACGTGTAGCTGATGCCGTCGGCGCTGTCGGTGCGCTCCACGCGCGGCAGGGCCACGCCCTTGCCGGTGGCCGGGCGGTCGCTCTTCGCGGCCAGCGCGGCGGCGCGTTCCTTCACGTGGTCGGCGAACTTCTGCGGCTTGGCGATGGAGTCCACCAGGCGCCAGTCCACGGCCTTCTGGCCGCGCACGCCTTCGCTGGTGGTGCAGAAGATGTCGGCCAGGTCGTGGCGCACGTGGCGCTTGTCGGTCACGCGGGTCAGGCCGCCGGTGCCGGGCAGCACGCCCAGCAGCGGCACTTCGGGCAGCGACACGGCGGAAGAACGGTCGTCCACCAGCACGATCTCGTCGCAGGCCAGGGCCAGCTCGTAGCCGCCACCGGCGCAGGCGCCGTTGAGTGCGGCCACGAACTTCAGGCCGCTGTGCTTCGAGGAGTCTTCGATGCCGTTGCGGGTCTCGTTGGTGAACTTGCAGAAGTTCACCTTCCAGGCGTGGCTGGAGAGGCCGAGCATGAAGATGTTGGCGCCCGAGCAGAACACGCGGTCCTTCAGGCTGGTGACGACCACGGTGCGCACCTCGGGGTGCTCGAAGCGGATGCGGTTGAGCGCGTCGTGCAGCTCGATGTCCACGCCCAGGTCGTAGCTGTTGAGCTTGAGCTTGTAGCCGGGGCGGATGCCGGCGTCTTCGTTGATGTCGACAGACAGCGTGGCCACGTCGCCTTCAAAAGCGAGCTTCCAGTGGCGGTATTGGCTGGGGTCGGTGCGGTAGTCGACGGCGGGGGGCGTTGCGGTGGCGCTCATGGGGTGTCTCCGGCAGTGTCTTGGGGCGGGGCAGGTCCGCAGGGGGCTGCGGCGGGATCAGGCCCGACGACCTGCACTCAAACGCCGGTCCGAACCTGGTGATGTGAATAATAATTCACAAACTCAAAAGCGTCAATGCACTTTCATGCATGTTTTTCTTCGACGCCGATGGCCTCGCGCACCTGGGCCCGCAGCGCCTGGAACGCGTCTTCCAGGTTGTAGGCGCTGGTGTCGAAGCTCATGTCGGCCTTCGAATAGAAGGCCGAGCGGCCGGCCAGGATGCGCTTGAGGTCTTCCATGGCTTCACGGCTTGCGGCCATGGGGCGCATGTCGCCCTGCGCAGCCACGCGACCCATGTGGTCGGCCGGGTCGGCCTGCAGCCACACGGTGGTGCAGTGGGAGAGCAGCAGGTTGAAGTTGGCCGCGTCGGACACGAGGCCGCCGGGCGTGGCGATCACCACCTCCGGGTAGATCTGGATCGCCTCTTCCAGCGCGCGGCGCTCGTAGCGGCGGTAGGCCGGCGTGCCGTACAGGGAATGGATCTCGTTGATGCTGCAGCCGGCGAACTTCTCGATCTCGCGGCTGAGCTCGATGAAGGCGAAGCCGAGGTCGTCGGCCAGGCGCTGGCCCAGCGTGGACTTGCCCGCGCCGCGCAGGCCGATGAGCGCGATGCGCGCCTTGCGCCCCGGGTCGCCGCCCGCCGCGGCGCCACCGCCAAGCAGACCGCCGATGGCGATGCGCGCGCGCCGCAGGTCGGCCTCGTTGCGCTTCTCCAGCAGCTCCCGGATCAGCAGCCATTCCGGTGAGCTTGTGCTCACATCACCGATCAGCTCGGCCAGCGAACATTGCAGGGCCTGCGCCACCTGCAGCAGCACGAGGATGGAGGCGTTGCCGGTGCCGTATTCCAGATTCGCCAGGTGGCGCTCGGACACGTCGGCCGCGATGGCCACGGCCTTGCGTGTCATGCCGCGGCGTGAGCGCAGGGTGCGCACGCGTTCGCCCAGGGCCACCAGGAACGGGTGGCGCGGCTCCTCTTCCGCGCCGTGCTGCCGGGCCTCTGCGGGGGCCGTTGCGCCGCTGTCGACGTCCATGATGTGCCTGACCTTTCTGTGGGGCGGCTGGCAGTGAAAACCCTCTGGGGGCTTGCCAAGCGCCAAAACATGCACTTTAATGCACAATCTGCAAAACGCAAGATAGTGCATTTATAGCGCCATTCGCCCCCCGCAACCAGTGCGGGGGACCCGACCCACCCCCGAGAGAGACAAGCCATGACGACCTCCCCCCTGCTTCCTAACCACCTCGGCGGCCAATGGCAGACCGGCACCGGCGCGGGCACGCCGCTGTTCGACCCGGTGCTCGGCACCGAACTCGCCCGCGTGAGCAGCGCCGGTCTGGACCTCGCCGCCGGTTTCGCCTTCGCCCGCGAACAGGGCGGCAAAGCCCTGCGGGCCCTCAGCTACGGCGAGCGCGCCGGCCTGCTGGCGGCCATCGTCAAGGTGCTGCAGGCCAACCGCGACGCCTATTACGAGATCGCCACCGCCAACTCGGGCACCACCACCAAGGATTCGGCGGTCGACATCGACGGCGGCATCTTCACGCTGGGCTACTACGCCAGGCAGGGCGAGGCCCTGGGTAGCGCGCGCGCACTGCTCGACGGCGAGCGCATCCGCATGGGCAAGGACCCGGTGTTCCAGACCCAGCACATCCTGCAGCCCACGCACGGCGTGGCCCTGTTCATCAATGCCTTCAACTTCCCGAGCTGGGGCCTGTGGGAAAAAGCCGCGCCCGCCCTGCTCTCGGGCGTGCCGGTGATCGTCAAGCCGGCCACCGCCACCGCCTGGCTCACCCAGCGCATGGTGAAGGACGTGATCGACGCGAACATCCTGCCGCCGGGCGCGCTGTCCGTGGTCTGCGGCTCGTCCGCCGGGCTGATGGACCAGCTCCAGCCGTTCGACGTGGTCTCGTTCACCGGCTCGGCCGACACGGCGCGCATCATCCGCAGCCACCCGGCCGTGGCCGAGCGCTCGGTGCGTTGCAACATCGAGGCCGACAGCCTCAACAGCGCCCTGCTCGACCCGGCGGCCACCGCCGACAGCGAAGCCTTCAACCTGCTGGTGAGCGAGGTGGCGCGCGAGATGACGGTGAAGGCCGGCCAGAAATGCACCGCCATCCGCCGCGTGTTCGTGCCGCGCGCGCTGTACGACGCTGCCGCCCAGGCCATCGGTGCCAAGCTGACGAAAACCAGCGTGGGCAACCCGCGCAACGAGACCGTGCGCATGGGCTCGCTCGTCAGCGCCGAGCAGAAGGCCGGCGTGCTCGAAGGCATCGCGAAGCTGCGCACCGAAGCCGAGCTGTTGTTCGACGGCAGCGGCGCGGCGCTGGTGGACGCCGACGCCTCGGTGGCCGCCTGCGTGGCGCCCACGCTGCTCGGTTCGCGCGAACCCGCCAAGGCGAAGGTGCTGCATGAGGTCGAGGTGTTCGGCCCGGTGGCCACGCTGATGGCCTACGACAGCATCGAGCAGGCCTACGAACTCATCCGCCGCGGCGAAGGTTCGCTGGTGTGCTCGGTCTACAGCGCCGACCCGACCTTCACCGCCAGCGCCGCACTGGAACTGGGCTCGGCCCACGGCCGCGTGCACGCCATCTCGCCCGATGTGGCGGCCAGCCAGACCGGCCACGGCAACGTGATGCCCATGTCGCTTCACGGTGGCCCCGGCCGCGCGGGCGGTGGCGAAGAACTGGGTGGCCTGCGCGCGCTGGGCTTCTACCACCGGCGCAGCGCCGTGCAGGCCAGCAGCGCCGCGCTGGACGCCCTGGCCGCCTCGGCAGTAGCCTTGACGTATTGAGACAGCACCCGCGACCCCACGAGGAGACACATCCATGGACAGCAACGTCGCTCCACCGCCCGAGCGCTTCAACTTCGCACGCCACCTGCTGGAACTCAACGCCGGCCGCGCCGGGCGCACCGCCCTCACCGACGACCAGGGCACGCTCACCTACGGCCAGCTGGGCGAACAGGTGCAGCGCTTTTCGGCCGCGCTGACCGCGCTTGGCCTGCGCCGCGAGGAACGCGTGCTTCTGCTGATGCACGACAGCAGCGACTGGGTGGTGGCCTTCCTCGGTGCGCTGCACGCGGGCGTGGTGCCCGTGGCAGTGAACACCCTGCTGACCGCGCAGGACTACGCGTACATGATGTCCAACAGCCGCGCCCAGGCCGCGCTGGTGTCGGCCGCGCTGCTGCCCACGCTGCAGACCGCACTGGACAAGCTCACCGCACAGGGCGGGCACGAGGTGAAGCACATCATCGCCTCGCGCTCGAATGACGCGCTGCCCGATGGCGTGCACCACTTCACCACGCTGGTGGGCAGCCACGCGCCCGCCGCCGAGGCCGCCGACACGCACGGCGACGAGCCCGCGTTCTGGCTCTACTCGTCGGGCTCCACCGGCGCGCCCAAGGGCACGGTGCACACCCAGTCCAGCCTGTACTGGACCGCCGAGCTCTACGGCAAGAACGTGCTCGGCCTGCGCGAGGACGACGTGGTGTTCTCCGCCGCCAAGCTCTTCTTCGCCTACGGCCTGGGCAACGCGCTGACCTTCCCGCTCAGCGTGGGCGCCAGCGTGGTGCTGATGGCCGAGCGCCCGACGCCGCAGGCCTGCTTCAAGCGCTTCACCGAGCAGAAGCCCACGGTGTTCTACGGCGCGCCCACCGGTTACGGCGGCATGCTGGCCAGCGCCGACCTGCCGAAGAAAACCCAGGTCGCCCTGCGCCTGTGCTCCTCGGCCGGCGAGGCCCTGCCGCAGGACATCGGCCAGCGCTGGACCGACCACTTCGGCGTCGAGATCATCGACGGCATCGGCTCCACCGAGATGCTGCACGTGTTCCTCTCCAACCGGCCTGGCGACGTGCGCTACGGCACCACCGGCAAGCCGGTGCCGGGCTACGAGATCGAACTGCGCGGCGAGGATGGCCAACCGGTGGCCGACGGCGAGATCGGCGACCTCTACATCAAGGGCCCGAGTGCGGCGCTGATGTACTGGAACAACCGCGCCAAGAGCCGCGACACCTTCCAGGGCGGCTGGACCAAGGCGGGCGACAAGTACACGCGCGACGCCGACGGCTACTGCACCTACGCCGGCCGCAACGACGACATGCTCAAGGTCAGCGGCATCTACGTGAGCCCGTTCGAGGTGGAGGCCACGCTGGTGCAGCACCCCGCCGTGCTGGAAGCCGCGGTGATCGGAAAGACCGACGCCGACGGCCTGACCAAGACCAAGGCGTTCGTGGTGCTGAAGGCGGGCACGCAGGCCACCGAAGCGGAGCTGCAGGCCTTCGTGAAAGAGAAGCTCGCGCCCTACAAGTACCCGCGCTTCATCGAGTTCCTGCCGGAACTGCCGAAGACAGCAACGGGCAAGATCCAGCGCTTCCGGTTGCGCGAGCGCGAGGCGGGCTGAGCGTCAGAAGGCCCCATGAAAAAAGCCGGCTGCTGCCGGCTTTTTCCTTGGTGACAGGACCTCAGGTGTCCTTTGAAATCTTGATCGACGGAAACTTGCTCGAGAAGTCCTTGGACTTGGCCGCGATCTTGATCGCCACCTGCCGCGCCACGCCCTTGTACAGGCCGGCGATCTCGCCCTCGGGATCGGCCACCACGGTGGGCATGCCGCTGTCGGCCTGCACGCGGATGCTCATGTTCAGTGGCAGCGCGCCCAGGTAGTCCATGCCGTATTCGGCCGCCATGTTCTTGCCGCCGTCGGCGCCGAAGATGTGCTCCACGTGGCCGCACTTCTCGCACACGTGCACCGCCATGTTCTCCACGATGCCCAGGATGGGCACGCCCACCTTCTCGAACATCTTGATGCCCTTGCGCGCGTCGAGCAGCGCGATGTCCTGCGGCGTGGTCACGATCACCGCGCCGGTGAGCGGCACGCGCTGGCTCAGCGTGAGCTGGATGTCGCCGGTGCCCGGGGGCATGTCGACGATCAGGTAGTCGAGATCGGTCCAGTTGGTCTGGCGTAGCAGCTGTTCCAGCGCCTGCGTGGCCATCGGGCCGCGCCAGATCATGGCCTCGTCGCGGTCGATCAGAAAGCCGATGGAAATGACCTGCACGCCGTAGTTCTCCAGCGGGTCCATGGTCTTGCCGTCCGAGCTCTCGGGTCGGCCTTCCACGCCCATCATCATGGGCTGGCTGGGGCCGTAGATGTCGGCGTCCAGAATGCCCACCTTCGCGCCCTCGGCGGCCAGCGCCAGCGCGAGGTTGACCGCGGTGGTGCTCTTGCCCACGCCACCCTTGCCGGAGGCCACGGCAACGATGTTCTTGACGTTGGGCATGAGCTGCACGCCGCGCTGCACGGCGTGGGCCGTGATCTTCGTGGTCATGTTGACCGAGACGTTGTCCACGCCGGCCACGGTGCGGGCGGCGGCGATCAGCGCGCGGCGCAGACCGGGCAGCTGGCTTTTGGCCGGGTAGCCCATTTCCACGTCGAAGGACACGTCGCCATCGGCCACCTGCAGGTTCTTCACCGCTTTCGTGGACACGAAATCCTTGCCGGTGTTCGGGTCGGTAACGGCTTGCAGCGCGGTCAGCAGCGCCTGGGAATCAACGGCCATGGGCAACGGTCTCCTGAAGGGGGTGGGGGTATCGGTGTTATGGGGGCGCGAGAGGCTGGGGAAGTCTAACGTCCCGCCCGGGACAAGGGCATACACACAGGCGGCATGAGGGCATCGGCCCGTAAAATCACGGGTTCCCCGACAGAAAGCCCTTTTCACCATGAGCCAGCAGCGACGCCTGTTCGTCACCACCGCCCTGCCCTATGCCAATGGGCATTTCCACATCGGCCACATCATGGAATACATCCAGGCCGACATCTGGGTGCGGTTCCAGCGCATGCAGGGCCACGAAGTGAACTTCGTGTGCGCCGACGACGCCCATGGCGCGCCGATCATGATCGCCGCCGACAAGGCCGGCAAGACACCGCAGCAGTTCGTGGCCGACATCGCCGCCGGCCGCAAGCCCTACCTCGACGGTTTCCACATCGCCTTCGACAACTGGCACAGCACCGACGGCCCGGAAAACCACGTGCTGGCCCAGCAGATCTACAAGGACCTCAAGGCCAACGGCCTGATCGAGACGCGCACCATCGAGCAGTTCTTCGACCCCGAGAAGAACATGTTCCTGCCCGACCGCTTCATCAAGGGCGAATGCCCGAACTGCCACGCTAAGGACCAGTACGGCGACAACTGCGAGGTCTGCAGCAAGGTCTACAGCCCGACCGACCTGATCAACCCGTATTCCGCGCTCTCGGGCGCCAAGCCGGTGCTGAAGAACTCGGAGCACTTCTTCTTCAGGCTCTCCGATCCGCGGTGCATCGACTTCCTCAAGGAATGGACCACCAGCGGCGCGGTGCAGCCCGAGGTGCTCAACAAGATCACCGAGTGGATCGCGCCCGGCGACGACGGCAAGCCGAAGATGGGCGACTGGGACATCAGCCGCGACGCGCCCTACTTCGGCATCGAGATTCCGGACGCGCCGGGCAAGTATTTCTACGTCTGGCTGGACGCGCCCGTGGGCTACCTGGCCTCGCTGAAGAACCTGTTCGACAGGACCGGCCGCGACTTCGACGCCTTCATGGCCGACCCGGCGACCGAGCAGGTGCACTTCATCGGCAAGGACATCATCACCTTCCACACCCTGTTCTGGCCCGCGATGCTGAAGTTCAGCGGCCGCAAGGTGCCCAACGCGGTGTTCGTGCACGGCTTCCTCACCATCAACAATGGCGAGAAGATGAGCAAGAGCCGGGGCACCGGCCTGGACCCGCTGAAGTACCTGAGCCTGGGCATGAACCCCGAGTGGCTGCGCTACTACCTGGCCGCCAAGCTCAGCGCGCGCAACGAGGACGTGGACTTCAGCGCCGACGACTTCATGCTGCGGGTCAACAGCGACCTCGTGGGCAAGTTCGTGAACATCGTTTCGCGCTCGGCGGGCTTCATCACCAAGCGCTTCAACGGCGAACTCACACACGCGTTCGACCCGCAGGGCTCGGCGCTCCTGAGCGACATCCGCGGCGCCGAACAGGCCATCGCCTCGCTCTACAACGACCGCGAGTACGGCAAGGCCATGCGCGAGATCATGGCCCTGGCCGACCGCGTGAACGCCTACGTCGACCAGCACAAGCCCTGGGACCTGGCCAAGGACAGCGCCAACAGCGAACAACTGCACCAGGTGTGCTCGGTGCTGGTCAACGCCTTCACGGCGCTGGCGCGCTACCTTGCACCCGTGCTGCCCGAGCTGGCGCAGCGCGTGCAGGAACTGACCGGTGCAGACCTGAAGACCTGGTCCGACAACGCCGACGTGGCCCGCATCCAGCCTTACCAGCACCTGATGCAGCGCGTGGACGTGAAGCAGCTCGACGCGCTGTTCGAGCCCCCGCCCGCGCCGGTTCAGGCCGCCGAGGTGCCCGGCGGCGAGCCCATCGCAGAAACGATTTCCATCGACGACTTCGCGAAGATCGACCTGCGCATTGCGCAGATCGTCAACTGCGAGCCGGTGGAAGGCTCGACCAAGCTGCTGCGCCTCACGCTGGATGTCGGCGAAGGCCGCACGCGCAATGTCTTCAGCGGCATTGCCAGCGCCTACAAGCCCGAAGACCTGGTGGGCAAGCTCACCGTGGTGGTGGCCAACCTCGCGCCACGCAAGATGAAATTCGGCGTGAGCGAAGGCATGGTGCTGGCCGCCAGCCACGCCGATGAAAAGGCCCAGCCCGGCATCCACGTGCTCAACCCCTGGCCCGGCGCCACGCCCGGCATGCGGGTGCGCTGAACGATCGATCGCCCGTGTTCAAGCCGATCCGTGGCTTCACCAGTCTGCAGCGCACGCCGCAGACCGATCTGAAGCTCGGCTCGGTGCTGGCCTTCGTGGCCGGTGCGGCCAACGCGGGCGGCTTCCTGGCCGTGGGCCAGTACACCTCGCACATGACGGGCATCGTCTCCTCGGTGGCCGACCACCTGGTGCTGGGCGAACTCACCCTGGCGCTGGCGGGCGTGGGTTCGGTGCTGGCCTTTCTGCTCGGCGCCATGACCACGGCCTGGCTGGTGAACTGGGGCATGCGCCGCGAGCTGCGCAGCGCCTACGGGCTGCCGCTGGTGCTGGAAGCCGCCGCGCTGCTGGTGTTCGGCCTGTTCGGCGCAGCCATCGGCTTCATGACGCCGGTGTTCCTGCCGCTCACCGTCGTGCTGCTGTGTTTCATCATGGGTCTGCAGAACGCGGTGATCACCAAGATCTCGCACGCCACCATCCGCACCACCCACGTCACCGGCCTGGTGACCGACCTCGGCATCGAGCTGGGGAAGCTGTTGTACGTGAACCGCTCCGGCGGAGCGCCCGTGCGGGCCGACCGGGGCCGCCTGCGCGTGCACGGCCAGCTCGTCGCCTGCTTCTTCGTGGGTGGGCTGGCCGGGGCGCTGGGCTTCAAGCACATGGGCTTCGTCAGCACCGTGCCGCTGGCGCTGATGCTCCTGCTGCTGGTGATGCGCCCGGCGCTGGACGACTGGCAGCGGCTGCGCACGGCCTGAGCAGGCCGCGACGTCAGCGTCCGCGGTCCAGGTCCGGATCGCGCGTGGACATGGTGGAGACCACCTTCAGGTCGGCATCGAACACCACCGTGAACACCTTGGATTCGCCCACGCCCGGGCTTTCGAAATAGCGCCAGTCGTAGTGCGTCTCGCGCTTGAGGGGGTAGGTCGTGGTCTTCATCGGTTTGCCCAGCATGCGACGCACGGTTTCCATCGGCATGCCGGTCTGCACCTGCGCGAAGGTGCGCGGGTTGAGCACCTGGCGCAGCGCGGCCATCTTGCCGTCGGGTCCGATGGTGATCATGTAGTTGGTGTGGCCCGCAGGCTGGCGGTTGTATTCGTAGATCTGCGCGCCGTCCTCGCCCTCCCACACCGCTTCGGGCGCGCCAAAACGCTCGCGCACGTCGGCCTCGGTGGACACACCCTCTTCCAGCTCGCTGATGTTCTGCGGGTCGCAGGCGGCCAGAAGGCCTGCCAGGCCCAGCAGGGCCACCAGCCTGGGCACGGCCTGCCATCTCGTGGCCATTGCAGATCGCATGTCGGTTCCTTGTCCCGGATGAAGGAAAGGCCAGTCTAAACGGTGCCCCGCAGCAGTGCTCAACCCACCCCGCAAGAAGCAGTGCCACCAGAGGCAACAAGGGTCCGGCTCTGCCGGCCCGAGATGCCGTTCCCCCTCGAAGCGCCGAAGGCGTGCCACAGAGGGGGGAAGCCGCGCAGCGGCGCAGGGGGGTGTCGTCTCCACCGGTAGCGAAAGGTAACATCGGCCCATGTCCCGAGGCCTGCCGCCCCTTGCGCCATTCCGCCCCCGCCTGCTCGATGCCATGCAGGGCTACGACCGCGACAAGTTCGCGCGCGACGTGGGTGCGGGCGCCACGGTGGGCATCGTGGCCCTGCCCCTGGCCATGGCCTTCGCGATCGCCAGCGGCCTCAAGCCCGAGGCCGGGTTGTGGACCGCCATCATCGCGGGCTTCCTGATCTCGGCCCTGGGCGGCACCTCGATGCAGATCGGTGGCCCGGCGGGCGCCTTCATCGTGATCGTCTACGGCATCGTCGAGCGCTATGGCGTGGCCAACCTGCTGATCGCCACCGCCAGCGCGGGCGTGCTGCTGTTCCTGCTGGGCCTGTTCCGCCTGGGCACGCTGGTGCGTTATGTGCCGGTCAGCGTGGTGATCGGTTTCACCAACGGCATCGCGGTGCTCATCGCCATGTCGCAGGTGCGCGACCTGCTGGGCCTGGAAATCGAGAAGATGCCGGGCAGCTTCTTCGGCCAGATCAAGGCCATGGGCCTGCACATCGATAGCTTCAATCCCTTCGCGTTCGCGCTCGGCGGGCTGTGCGTGCTGGGGCTTTTCGTCTGGCCACGGCTGTGGGCGGTGGACTTCCAGTTCCGCCGCCAGATCGCGATGCTGGACCGGGTGAGCGCGCTCAAGGCCACCTCGCGCCTGCCGGGGCCGGTGGTCGCGCTGGTCACGCTCACACTGCTGGCCTGGGCCTTGAGCCTGCCGGTGGAGACCATCGGCACGCGCTTTGGCGGCATTCCCCAGGGCACACCGGCATTCGAATTGCCCGATTTTTCGTGGGAAACCGTGCGCCTGCTGGTCACACCCACGCTGACCATCGCGCTGCTCGGGGCCATCGAGTCGCTGCTGTGCGCGCGCGTGGCCGACCAGCTGGGCGATGCGCCCAAGCACGACCCGAACCAGGAGCTGATGGCGCAGGGCATTGCCAACACCGTGGTGCCTTTCTTCGGCGGCATGCCCGCCACCGGCACCATCGCGCGCACCGTCACCAACATCCGCTCGGGCGCGGCCTCGCCGGTGGCGGGCATGGTGCACGCGCTCACGCTGGCCGCGGTGGTGCTGATTGCCGCGCCGCTGGCGTACCACATCCCCCTGGCGGTGCTGGCCGGCGTGCTGCTGTTCGTGGCCTGGAACATGGGCGAATGGCGCGAGTTCGGGCGCCTGCGGCAGTTCAGCAACCACTACCGGCTGATGATGCTGTCGACCTTCTTCGTCACCATCATCTTCGACCTGACCGTGGCGGTGGAGCTCGGCCTGGTGCTCGCGGTGGTGCTGTTCGTGCGCCGCCAGAGCGAGATCTTCCGCGCCGAACCGGTCGCGCGCACCGAACAGCAGGCCACCTACCGGCTGTACGGTTCGCTGTTCTTCGGGGCCGTGGCCAAGATCGACCCCATCGTGGCCGACGTGGAGCGCTCGCCCCAGCCGATCAACGTGATGCTGGACGCCAGCCACATGATCTCGCTCGACACCACCGGGCTGGACGCGCTGGAACAGCTGCACAAGGCGGTGCACAAGCGGGGCGGCCACCTGGGCATCGTGGGCCTGCACGCCCAGCCCCGCTCGCTCATCGAGCGCTCCGGCTTCGCCCAGCGGCTGAACACCTGCCAGTGAGCCCCTGGGGGTCTGGCGGGGCGGCCCGGTAAAATCGGCCACTTTCCCTCCGCGCACCACCGAGCCCACCATGTCCTTCTTCCGCCGCCCTGACTACCAATCCGACACGACGCAGTTCATCGAACAGCTCAAGGCCGGCAAGCCCGGGCTGGAGCAATCCCAACGCCAGGGCCGTGCCCTGCTCTGGGACAAGCAGATCGACCGCGAATTCCAGGCCAGGGCCGAGGCCGCCCGCGTGCCGCAGAAGCCCTACGTCTACCAGACCGGCTCCGACCACGCCTGAGCGCTGCCGGCAGAGGCACTCGCATGAGCGATCCGCACACGCTCAATGAGGCGCCGCAGGGCCTGGACGAGGTCCTGCCGTCGGTGGTGGACCACGTCGCCCTCGCGCGGCTGTATGGCGAACCGCTGTTCACCATGCCGCGCGACCTGTACATCCCGCCAGACGCGCTGCAGATCTTCCTGGAGGCCTTCGAGGGCCCGCTCGACCTGCTGCTGTACCTGATCCGCAAGCAGAACTTCAACATCCTCGACATCCCGATGGCGGCGGTGACCCGCCAGTACCTCACCTACGTCGATGAGATCCGCGCCAGCAACCTGGAGCTGGCGGCCGAGTACCTGCTGATGGCGGCCATGCTGATCGAGATCAAGTCGCGCATGCTGCTGCCGCCCAAGAAGACGGCCGAGGGCGAGGAACCCGAAGACCCGCGCGCCGAGCTGGTGCGCCGCCTGCTCGAGTACGAGCAGATGAAACTGGCCGCGCACCGCCTGGCCGACAGCCCGCAATACGGGCGCGATTTCCTGCGTGCCCAGGTGTATGTGGAACAGGCGCTGGCGCCGCGCTTCCCTGACGTGAACGCGATCGATCTGCAGAGCGCCTGGCGCGACATCCTCAAACGCGCGAAGCTGGTGCAGCACCACAAGATCAGCCGCGAGGAACTCTCGGTGCGCGAGCACATGAGCATCGTGCTGCGCCACCTCCAGGGGCGCAAGTTCGTCGAGTTCGGCGACCTGTTCGACCCATCGCTGGGCTCGCCGGTGCTCGTCGTCACCTTCATCGCCATGCTCGAACTGGCCAAGGAAACGCTGATCGAGCTCACACAGGCGGAGGCGTTCGCGCCGATCTACGTGCGCCTCGCCTACACATCAACATGAGCCCCCACGCTCCACCGCTTCGCGGGTCGCTGCCCCCCACGGGGGCTGAGCCGCCTTGGGGGCGGCCCGGCGGCGGCTCGCCGTGCCCTTCGACATGACAGATCTGCAACGTTTCGACGTCCTCATCATCGGCAGCGGCCTGGCCGGGCTCACCGCCGCGCTGCACCTGGCGCAGAGCCACCGCGTGGCGGTGATCACCAAGCGCGCGCTCAGCGACGGCTCGAGCAACTGGGCGCAGGGCGGCATTGCCGCCGTGCTGGGCGAGGGCGACAGTGTCGCATCGCACGTGGAAGACACCCTGGTTGCCGGCGCCGGCCTGTGCGACCTGGAAGCCACGCAGTTCACCGTGGAAAACGCGCCCGCCGCCATTGCCTGGCTGCAGGAACTGGGCGTGCCCTTCTCGCAGGAAGCCGGCGAACTGCACCTGACCCGCGAAGGCGGCCACAGCCACCGGCGCGTCGCCCATGTGGCGGACGCCACCGGCGCGGCGGTGCAGGCCACGCTGATCGAGCGCGTGCGTGCCACGCCCGAGATCCAGCTGTTCGAGCACCACATGCTGGTCGACCTCATCACCGACCGGCAACTGCCGGGCACGGGTGCCGAGCCGCGCTGCTTCGGCGCCTATGTGCTCGACACCGAGCGCGACGAGGTCGTCACCTTCAACGCCACGCACACCGTGCTGGCCACGGGTGGCGCCGGCAAGGTGTACCTGTACACGACCAACCCCGACACGGCCACGGGCGACGGCATCGCCGCGGCCTGGCGCGCCGGCTGCCAGGTGGGCAACATGGAATTCATCCAGTTCCATCCCACCTGCCTGTACCACCCGCACGCCAAGAGCTTCCTCATCACGGAGGCCGTGCGGGGCGAAGGCGGCCACCTGAAACTGCCGCCGCACCTGGGCAGCCACCGCTTCATGCCCGACCACGACCCGCGCGCCGAGCTCGCCCCGCGCGACGTGGTGGCCCGCGCGATCGACTTCGAGATGAAGAAGCACGGCCTGGACTGCGTGCACCTGGACATCTCGCACCAGCCGCGCGAATTCCTGCTGGAACACTTCCCCAACATCCTGGCGCGCTGCCTCGAACTCGGCATCGACATCACGAAGGAACCCATTCCGGTGGTGCCAGCGGCGCACTACACCTGTGGCGGCGTGGTGACCGACCTTGCCGGCCGCACCGACATCGCCGGCCTGTACGCGGTGGGCGAAACCACCTGCACCGGCCTGCACGGCGCCAACCGCCTGGCCAGCAACTCGCTGGTGGAGTGCATGGTGTTCGCCCAGGGTGCGGTCAACGCGATCCGCACCGCGCCTGGTGCTGCCAGCGTGCCCGCCGCACCGCTGTGGGACGACAGCCGCGTGACCGATGCCGATGAGCACGTGGTGATCTCGCACAACTGGGACGAGCTGCGCCGCTTCATGTGGGACTACGTGGGCATCGTGCGCACCAACAAGCGCCTGGAGCGCGCGGCACACCGCATCGCGCTGCTGCAATCCGAGATCCAGGAGTTCTATTCGCGGTTCCACGTCACGCGCGACCTGCTGGAACTGCGCAACCTGGTGCAGGTGGCCGATCTGATCGTGCAATCGGCCATGCTGCGGCACGAGAGCCGTGGCCTGCACTTCAGCCGGGACTACCCCAGGCTTCTGCCCGAGGCGAAACCGACGATTCTCGTCCCCCCCGCGCGCTGACGACCACCCCTCAGGGGGCGATGCCTGTAGCCTGGCAGAGCCAGTTGCGCGGCATCCTGGGTTGTGGCGCCGTCAGGCGGCGCCGATGTTGGGGACCAGAGCGCCGGGGTTGTTGCCGGCTTTCAGGGCCGCGGTGAAAGCGAGCATGCGGTCGATCGGCCGACGTGCCAGCGGAATCAGCGCCGGATCGACGTGGATCTCGTTCAGGCCTTTTTCCAGGATCTGCGCCACGCCCGCCAGGCCGTTCATGGCCATCCAGGGGCAGTGCGCGCAGCTCTTGCAGGTGGCGCTGTTGCCTGCCGTGGGGGCCTCGATGAACAGCTTGCCCGGGTTCTGCTGGCGCAGCATGTGCATCATGCCGTTGTCGGTGGCCACGATGAACTCGGACGCGTCCAGCGTGCGCGCGGCGTGCAGGATGGCCGAGGTGGAACCCACGGCGTCGGCCAGCGCGATCACGTCCGCCGGGCTCTCAGGGTGCACCAGCACCTTGGCCTTCGGATACTCCTTCTTCAGAGCTTCCAGTTCGAACGCCTTGAACTCGTCGTGCACGATGCACGAACCGGTCCACATCACCATGTCGGCCCCGGTCTCGCGCTGGATGTAGGCGCCCAGGTGCTTGTCGGGCGCCCACAGGATCTTGTGGCCCTTGTCCTTGAGCGCGCGCACGATGTCGAGCGCACAGCTGGAGGTGACCAGCCAGTCCGAACGTGCCTTCACGGCCGCGCTGGTGTTGGCGTACACCACCACGGTGCGGTCGGGGTGGGCGTCGCAGAAGGCGTTGAATTCGTCGATCGGGCAGCCCAGGTCCAGGGAACAGTTCGCGTCGAGGTCCGGCATGAGCACGGTCTTCTCGGGGCTCAGGATCTTGG